>Ga0208768_1000047_pt1 | contig 96373 bp, 97 predicted proteins | sample AntAceMetag02UK1_FD_184760 | JGI IMG/M metagenome (GOLD analysis project Ga0208768, IMG submission 184760) | Saline lake microbial communities from Ace Lake, Antarctica - Antarctic Ace Lake Metagenome 02UK1 (SPAdes) (version 2) | ecosystem: Environmental > Aquatic > Non-marine Saline and...
TTGTTGTAGTTTGAGTAGATTTACGCGATCAATCCTAATTATTTGATAATCATACCCTCTTCTCAAGTGTTGATTGTTAACAAATGGACGAATTCATTAACCGTTACTGCCTCGAAACGTGTTTTCGGGTCATTTGGGGCACAATTTACGCCTCATGCGGGAATTTCGGTCACCGCAGGCTCCTGTCCGGCACGCTTTGCATGGTGAATACTTGTTAAACAGGGCCGGGCGCCCAGTTGGATGAATGTATCGGTCGTTACTTGGCGCTTATACTTGGAGCCAGATCCACGATCAGTCGAATTCGAGTTCATCCGGCCCGAGCGGCTCGAAATACCGGGCGACGTCGGCGTCGCTGACATCTTCGAGACGCGCGGGCGACCAGGCCGGCGCATTGTCCTTGTCCACGATCACCGCCCGGACACCCTCCAGGAAATCGGGGCTCTGCACCTTGCGCCAGCCGATGCGATATTCCATCCGCATATTATCCCTGAAGTCCGTCAGGCGCCCGCCTTCGCGCAACTGGCGCAAGGCCACTTTCACGGTCTCGGGCGACTTGGTGCGCAGTACGGCCACCTGTTCCACGGCCCAGTCACTGGCATCCGCCTCCAGCGCTGCCACGATCGCTTCTGCGCTGTCCAGCGCAAAGCATCGGTCGATCACCTCGCGGTGCGGCTGGAAACTGCCTGCGGGCACGGCATGGGTCAGCCGGCGCAATATCTCGTTCAGCAGGCCAGCCGCATCGACCGAGAAATCCGCGCCCTCAACCTGCTTCTTCAGGTTCGCGACCAGTTCGGACGGCACGAAATGCGTCGCCACGCGCGCGGCCGCCACATCTGCGCCCTTCAGGCGGGCGCCGGTCAGCGCCAGCCATGTGCCCAGCGCCCCGGAAAGCCTTGGCAGGAACCAGCCCCCGCCGACATCCGGGAACAGGCCGATGCCGGTCTCCGGCATCGCAAACACCGTCCGCTCGGTCGCCACCCGGTGCGACCCGTGCACGGACAGGCCGACACCGCCGCCCATGGTCACGCCGTCCATCACTGCCAGCACAGGCTTGGGAAAGGCTTTCAATGCCGCGTTCATCCGGTATTCAACATTGAAGAAGGCCCGCGCCTCGCTGGCCTCGCCCGCGCCGCTATCTGCCAGCATGCGAATGTCGCCGCCCGCGCAGAAGCCGCGTGTGCCTTCCTCGTGCTCGACCATGACAAGATAAACGGTCGGATCGCCCGCCCAGCGTTCCAGTGCCGACAGGATCGTCTCGCACATGGGCGCATTCAGGGCATGCAGGGCCGAAGGCCGGGTCAGGGTGATACGGCCGAGTCCCTTGTGAACATTGATCCGGACATCTTCAGCCATGGGCGTTTCCTTTGTCAGTCATTGTCTGAATGCGTCAAAACTCGCCTTAACATGGGGCGGTCTGTTTACCGGTTTCTGTCACATATAAATCTGGATGCACCAAACCATGCCGTTGCGTCCGACAGGAAGCAAAATGAATACGACAATGAATCGCAGGGGCCGCCGGACTAATCTGGCACAATCCGGCATGATCCGGCTCGGCTTTTTCAAGCGCCTGCCATGCGAAATCCGGAACGTGTCGCCGGGTGGCGCACGCATCGTCACTCCCGCGGGAGTCGACCTGCCCGAAGTGTTCGTGATGCACATACCGAACTGCAAGAAGCCGCGCACCTGTATCCGCCGCTGGCAGAGTGGCTCGGAAATGGGCGTCGAATTCAAGTTCGACTAGGCGCTCCGCGATCAGTGTAGTGCGCACCCTTCCAGCGTAATGCGGTGCATGATGCGGCGCTGGCCGTGATAATCGTTCAGAGCCCAATGCCAGGTTGACCGGTTGTCCCAGAACGCCACCGATCCCGGCTTCCAGCTGAACCGATAGGCATGCTCCTTCTTCATCGCATGCGCGAACAGCCGCTCTAGTAATTCAGCCCCCTGCTCTTTTGACATGCCCGCAATTGCGACCGTGAAGCCCGGATTCACATAAAGCGCCTTCTTGCCGCTCAGCGGATGCGTGATCACCACTGGATGGACAACGTCCTCCAGCACGTCGGCCGCTGCCGCATTGCCGATCCGTCCGCCGCCCGCATCGGTCGTGTTGTAATAGGTCTGTTCCTGCGACCCGAAAATATGCTTGGCGGAATGAACGGCATTCAGGCCCTCGATCTCCGCCTTCGTCGCATCGTCCAGCGTGTCATAGGCGCGGTACATGCTGGCAAAGAACGTATCCCCGCCTGTCTCCGGCAGTACCCGCGCGACCAGCACCGACCCCATTGCCGGCGCCACGTCATAGGAATGGTCCGTGTGCCAGCCGCCGCCAATATTATCCTTCTGGTCGGCCTCCTTGGCCACCATGGCAATTTCCGGATAGTCAGAGTGGGCGGCAAAGAAGCGGTTGATATTGATCGGCGCGAACCGTTCGCCAAAGGCAATATGGTCGTCCTCGGTGAGGTCCTGGTCCCGGAAGAACAGCACGCCATGCTCGGCATAGGCCTGCTTGATCGCGTCCATCTCATCGCCCGTGACCTGTCGCAGGTCGACATCCGTTATCTCTGCTCCCACGCCGGGCAGCCCTTCAATGCGCATTGCGTTTCTCCCATTCGCGCCGGCTTCAGCCGGTCTCGTGAGATCACTCTAGCGCAGAAGTTCCGTGTCGCAATGCCAGCAATCCTCACCCAGGCCCGACCCGATCGGGCTGCCCGGCGGCACGTCCACACCCGGGGCAACCGGGGCGGTCGGCACGGCGGCGCGGGAAAGGTGCGCCGCTATCTTTCGGGTGATGTCCGCGCGGGTCGCCATGTCGATGCCACTGGCGCGCCGCCCCGTCGTCGCAATCCGCTGGCTCAACAGCGCCAGGTAGGCATCGGTCCGGGCAACTGTCTCCGGGGTCGCGCCAGCATCCGACGCGAGATCGATCAGCATTGACGCGTATCGCACCTGTTCGCGGCGCAGGATACCCGCCTGCCGCGGCGTGGCGGGCGAGGCGAACACCACGCCCTCTATGCCGCCCAGCACATCTTCAAATGCCAGCGCCGCCGTATAACGCCGCTCGGTCTCGATCAGGCGCGCGACACGCGCCGGATGCAGCAATGCGCCCAGCGTCTGCGACACCGCCGTGTCGGCCGCCGCCATCAGGTCGAACATCGCCCCGGTCGTGCCCGGGAAATATTCTGCGCCCGAGGCGCCTGCGCCAAAGGAGTCGAGCGGCGTGTTGAGAAGGTTCAGCGTTTCATCGGGAAGGTCGAGTGCCGCCGGATCGAGCGTCGCGAGCAATGCCGCGAGCGCGGCCCTCTGGCGCGCGGCAGGCACGATCGCGCCTGCCTGCCCGCGATCGCCGCGCACCGAATAGCGGAAATCATACCCGCCGATCGATTTGGCCGCCGCCGCAACCTCATAGCGATGGTACAGGTAGACCGGCACCAGAACCGCGCGCAGGTCATAGGTCGGATCGCCGGGCCGGATGACATCCAGCCCGAACCGGCCAAGCGCGAATTTCCGCACACGCATCGTCTCGTTAAGTGCCGCAATCGGGTCGTTGCCATTGTCCCACACGCTGGCATAGGGATGGCTGCTGCCCAACCCGCGTCCCTGCGCATCGTCGACGAAGCGCAGGCCGCCCGCATAGGCCGCGCGCAACACCTTGTCGCCTGCGGCGCCCGCATCGGTTCCGTCAGGATATTGCGCATAGAGCCAGGTCGCGGCCACCTTGTCCCATGCGCCGATGCCGACATCATAGGCCGACGAGAAATCCAACGCGCCATCGTCGTCCACCGTCACCAGCGGCGCGGGGTAATCCATCACCGAGGCGCGGTCATTCGCCGAGGCCGCGAAATTGTGCGCAAAGCCAAGCGTGTGACCGACTTCATGTGCGGCCAGTTGTCGGATGCGCGACAGCGCCAGCTCCACCGGGTCGTCCGCTTCGCCCGTGCCGGTCTTGGCTGTGCCGGCCAGCCCCTCGAAGATCATCCGGTCCTGCCGCACCCGCTGGCTGCCGAGAATGACGTTCGCCTTAAGCATCTCGCCGGTGCGCGGATCGAACACACCGCCGCCATATGACCAGCCCCGCGTCTGCCGGTGCGTCCACTGGATCACATTGTAGCGCACGTCGAGCGGATGCACGCCCTCGGGCAGGACCTCCACGCGGTAGGAATCCGGGAACCCCGCCGCCGCGAACGCATCCGTCCACCAGGACGCGCCTTCGATCAGCGCCTGGCGGATCTGCTCCGGTGCGCCGGAATCGACATAGAAGACAATCGGCTTGATGGCCGGGCTGTTCGCCGTTGCCAGGTCACGCTTCTCCAGCCGGAACCGCCGTGCAAAGGACTGGCGCACCTGCCCCGACAGAGGTGCCGAGAAGTCATAGAAGCCGACATCAATCGCGCCACTGCGCGGATCGAACATGCGGGGCTCGTAGCCGTCGTCCGGCAGGCGCACCAGCGACTGGTGCTGCACCAGCGTGAAGGCCCGCCCGTCCGCCGCCGTGGCGCTGACCTGAGACTTTGGCTCGTCGCTCGTCAGTGTCAGGAAGGCATCGAACTCGGCATTGTCCGGGAAGCTCAGTGCCTGCGAGGCATCGGGCATCGACCGGTCCTCGGCAATCGCAAAGTCGCCGCCATCGGCATGGCCCTTCAGGGTGCCGCGCACATTCAGTGCATCGCGCGTCAGGAATCCTTTCAGGTCCACCAACAGCGCCCCGTCCAGCCCCTCGGCGATCACGTCCCCCGACCAGATGAACGACCGCGCAAAGGATTCCCGCACCGCCTTGCGCTCCAGCGCATTCTCGGCGCTCGCACGGTAGGTCCAGTTCTCCTTCTCCGCGATCACCTTCTTGCCGACGCGCCGGAAAGCCAGGATCTGGCCCTCATCGAAATAGCCCCGGTCCAGCCCGATCGGATTGGAGCCCAGCCCCGCCGTCAGCCCCGCCGAATGGATCGCCCGCAGGGACACGCCGTCGGCATCCGGCGACGGAAAGGCAGCGAGTACGCGCCCGCCCTTGGCGTCCACATAGAGATCAAGAAAGCCCGCCTTCAGCGCCAGCCCCCGGGTCGCACTCGCCCAGTCCGCCTCGCCCGGCGCCTCTGCGGCACCGGCCGCTTTCGGCTGCGCGGCACACGCCACCGGAAACACGGCAAACACCGCAAGCAAAAGCGAAGCAACAAGGCGCATGAATTCTCTCCGGGGACAGCTGGATGCCCGCAAGCTGCCGCACAAGCCAAACGAATTCAAACCCTTTCTTGGAAATCAGGCGGAGGGTGTGCCCACGCACAACGAAACCTGCTATCCGCCCTCGCCCCACAAACCGCACTCATCCTGAGCGAAATCGAAGGATGGCCTCACAGGGCCGCCCGCTCCCCCCGGCGCATCCTTCGGCTTCGCTCAGGATGAGCTGGGCCGGGCGTGAAACGCCACCCCTCACCCCTTCAGCATGTCGCGCGAAATGATCACGCGCATGATCTCGTTCGTGCCTTCCAGGATCTGGTGCACGCGCAGGTCGCGCACGATGCGCTCGACGCCATAGTCGGAGAGATAGCCATAGCCGCCATGCACCTGCAGCGCGTCATTGGCCACCTTGAACGCCGTGTCGGTGACAAACCGCTTGGCCATCGCGCACCAGCGCGTCGCGTCCGGCGTCTTGGCGTCGAGCCGCCCGGCGGCCTCGTACAGCATCACCCGCGCCGCCTGCAGCTCGGTCTCCATGTCGGCCAGCTTGAACTGCATCGACTGGAATTCCGCCAGCGCCTTGCCGAACTGTATCCGCGCCTTGGCGTATTCCACCGCCTTGTCGAGCGCGAGCTGCGCGCCGCCCAGCGCACAGGCCGCAATGTTCAGCCGCCCGCCATCGAGGCCTGCCATGGCGAATTTGAAGCCGTGTCCTTCCTCGCCGATCCGGTTGGCCGCCGGCACGCGCACGCCGTCAAGGATCACCTGCGCCGTCGGCTGGCTCTTCCAGCCCATCTTGCGCTCATTGGCACCAAAGCTGAGCCCCGGCGTGCCCTTCTCGATGATGAAGGCCGACACGCCCTTGGCGCCATCGTCCGACGTGCGCGCCATCAGCACGTAAACGTCCGAGACGCCCGCGCCCGAGATGAACTGTTTGGTGCCGGTGATGACATAATCGTCGCCATCCTTCACCGCCCGCGTCTTCAGGCCCGCCGCGTCCGATCCCGATCCCGGTTCGGTCAGGCAATAGCTCGCGATCAGGTCCATGCTTGTCAGGCGCGGCACCCATTCCCGGCGCAGCGCGTCCGACCCGAACGTGTCGATCATCCAGCTCGCCATGTTGTGGATCGAAATGAACGCCGCCGTCGACACGTCGCCATAGGCGAGCTGTTCGAAGATCAGCGCCGCGTCGGTGCGCGTCAGGCCCGATCCGCCAACATCGTCCTCCACATAGATGCCGGCAAAGCCGAGCTCGGCTGCGCTCTTGATCACGTCGACCGGGAAATGGCTGTCGCGGTCCCAGGCGTCCGAGTGCGGCAGCAACTGGTCGCGCGCAAATTTCTGCGCCATGTCGCGGATCATGACCTGCTCATCTGTAAACATGGCGCTCATTTGCATTTCAGCCTTTATTCTCTAGAAGCAACAGCAATGACAAATAGCTGCTGCGAGAGTCAATGCGACGTCTACCTGAAGATTATGCGATCTCACGGTCGACACAGGACGAAATCCCCGCGCTGATCGCCATCGATCTAGCCGCCGGCGCCCTGTTTGCAGACACCGGCCTGCTTTCCGCCGACGCGCTCACAGACCATGTCCCGCCGAAAGTTTTCGAACAGGCCATCGCGACCAGCGACCTCATCATTGCCCGCTGCCCCGCGCGCCAGCCGGTCGGCTTCGCCCTCACGTCCCGGCGCGGTGGCACGCTCTATCTCGACCAGATCAGCGTGCATCCCGGCCATGGCCGCATGGGAATCGGCGCAGTCCTGGTCGACCGGGTCGTCGCCGAAGCCCGGGTCCGCAAGCTGCGCTGCGTCACGCTGTCCACCTTCCGCGACCTCGCCTGGAACGGCCCCTTCTATCGCCGCATGGGATTCTGCGAGATCGCCCGACCCAAACTGGCCGACTGGATGCTCGACCTTGAAACGGTGCAGTCCGCCAGTCTCGATGTCTCCCAGCGCTGCTTCATGAAACGCAAGGTAGGGTGGTTGTAGCGGCCCCGGATTTGCCGCATCTAGGCAGTCATGACCCAGTTTCCCCAAGCCTTCCCCGCCACGCGCATGCGCCGCCTGCGCCAGTCCCCCTGGATCCGCAGCCTCGTCGCGGAAAACACGCTCACGCCCGCCGACCTGGTCTGGGCCATATTCGTGCATGACGGCGAAGGCCGCGTGCCGGTCGGCAGCCTGCCGGGCATCGATCGCCTCAGCGTCGCAGAGGCCGCCGCCGCCGCCCGCCGCGCCAGCGAGCTCGGCATCCCCGCCATAGCGCTTTTCCCCTATATCGGCCCCGAAGGCAAAGACGCCACCGGCTCCGGCGCGCTCGACCCCGACGGCCTCGTGCCCCGCGCGCTGCGCGCCATGAAGGATGCCGCCCCCGAAGTCGGCCTCATCACCGATGTCGCCCTCGACGCCTACACAAGCCACGGCCATGACGGCCTGCTCGATGAAGACGCCACCATCCCGAATGACGCCACCGTCGAAAAGCTCGTCATCCAAGCCCTCGCCCATGCCAGTGCCGGGGCCGACATTGTCGCGCCGTCAGACATGATGGACGGCCGCATCGGCGCCATCCGCGCGGCCTTTGACGAGGAAGGCTTCACCAACATGATGATCCTCGCCTATGCCGCCAAATATGCCAGCGGCTTCTACGGCCCCTATCGCGACGCCATCGGCTCGGCCAAGTCCCTCAAGGGCGACAAGAAAACCTACCAGCAGGACCCCGCCAACAGCGACGAAGCCCTGCGCGAAGTCGCGCTGGACCTCGCCGAGGGCGCCGACATGGTCATGGTCAAGCCCGGTCTTGCGTATCTGGACATTGTCCACCGCGTTGCCACCACGTTCGGCGTCCCCACCCTCGCCTACCAGGTCTCCGGCGAATACGCCCAGATAAAAGCCGCCGCCCAGAACGGCTGGATCGACGGCGACCGCGTGATGATGGAATCCCTTATGTGCTTCAAACGCGCCGGCGCCAGCGCGATCATCACCTATTTCGCGGAAGAGGCGGCGGAGAAGCTGGGCTAGCCCCACACACCGAACTCATCCTGAGCGAAGTCGAAGGATGGCGGCTACGAGCCAAAAGTCGCGTCGCGCCCGCGCTCGTGCTTCGACTTCGCTCAGCATGAGCGCTCCAATTAACCCGGCTGCGCCCTCCCAAACCCTAACGCAACCGTAACCACCCCCACGCAGTTCCACCCTATTCCTGCCACGATTCCGGCCTAGCCCTCGGCGGTCAAATTCAGGAGCCCGCCCATGATCCGCATGCTTTGCCTCGGCCTCGCTGCCGCCTGCCTCACCGCCGCCCCGGCCGTCGCCGAGGACCGGTCCGAACAGGTCGCCACCTGCATGATCAGCCACGCCACCGAGGCTGACATCTCGCAGATGAAACAGCTCATGCTGCTGGCCCTGCAGGAGAAGCGGGACGAGGCCACGGGCGTGCTCGGCTCGCTCATGCTGACGGCCGGCCTCAGCGCGTCGGGCAATTGCGGCGTCGGCTTCAATGAAGTCGGCACGCCGATGTTCGAATACGCCATGCGCCTCTATGGCGAACACCTCGGCACCAAAGTCCTGGAACGCTCGCTGGATGCCATGGGCCTGCCGATGCAATAGCGGGATATGGGGGCGCGCAGTGACCTGTTCCCCCCGCGCGCCTTCTGCTAGCCTTGGCGCTGTGCCAATGGAACATGCCCGGATATGCCCCAGCTCCTCATCGTCTACCACTCCCGCACCGGCGGCACGCGCCAGATGGCCGAGGCCGCCTGCGCCGCTGCCAGCGATGAAGCAGAGACGATCCTGAGGCGCGCTGGCGACGCCACGCCGGAAGACCTGCTCGCCGCCGATGGCTACCTGTTCGCCGCGCCGGAAAATCTCGCCGCGCTGTCCGGCGAGATGAAGGAATTCTTTGACCGCTGCTATTATTCCGTTCTTGGACGGATCGAGGGACGCCCCTACGGCCTCATGGTCTGCGCCGGGTCGGATGGCGAGAGCGCCATCAAACAGGCCGCCCGCATCGCCACCGGCTGGCGCCTCAAACAGGTCCAGCCGCCACTCATCGTCTGCACCCACGCCCAGACGCCGGAAGACATCCTCGCCGAAAAGACCATTCCCGGAGCCGATCTTGCCAGATGCCGCGATCTCGCCGCAGCCCTCGCCGCCGGCATCGCCATGGGCGTATTTTGAGCAGGCCGGCCTGTTTCCGCTGCAAGGCCCCGGAAATTATTGCACCGGCCGCCGCGAGCCCCTACCAATGGACCCATCACACGCACGGAGAGCCTCATGACGCACCGCCAGATCCCCTTCGCTTTTGCCGCCCTCGCCGGTCTCGCCCTGCTGGGTGCCTGCGGATCGGGCGATGCCCCGGCGGCGGCCGATGACGCCGAAGTCGCCGCCACGCCTCTCGCCAATGGCCTCACCGCCGCCGAAACCGTCGCAGCGCGCCAGGGCCACCTCAAGGCCGTCGGCAAGGCGTTCAAGACGATCAGCGACGGCCTCAAGGAAAGCGAGCCTGACATGGCCGCCATACAGGCCGCCGCCGCCAGCGTGACCTTCGAGACGGCAGGCATGGCCGACTGGTTCCCCGAAGGTTCCGGCCCCGCCTCCGGCGTCAAGACAGATGCCCTGCCCGTCATCTGGGAAACCCGCGCTGATTTCGATTCCAAAACGGCTGACTTCAAAGCCGCCGCGGCCACGCTGGCCACGGTCGCCCAGGTTGGCGATATTGCCGCCATTACCGAGGCCTTCAAGGCCACCGGCGCCACCTGCAAGGCCTGCCACCAGACCTATCGCGCAGACGACTAGCGCCGATGCCCCCCGCCGGCTCGCGCGTCCTCGTCTGGGACTGGACCGTCCGCCTCTTTCACTGGCTCCTTGTCCTCGGCGTGGCGGCCATGTGGTGGACGGGAGAACAGGGCATGATGGACTGGCACCGCCGCCTCGGCCTCATCCTGCTCGGCCTCATCGTCTACCGCCTCTTCTGGGGCCTGGTCGGCCCGGACACGGCGCGTTTTACCCGCATGGTCGCGCGGCCCGGCGCAATCATGGCTTGCGTGCGAGACCTCATCGGCCGTCGCCATCGCCCCCATTTCGGGCATAACCCGCTCGGCTCGCTCAGCGTCTTCGCCATGCTGCTTGCCCTTGCCACGCAGGTCAGCACGGGCCTGTTCTCGGTCGATGTCGACGGGCTCGAATCCGGCCCTCTCGCCAGCAAGGTGTCCTTCGAAACCGGTCGCCTCCTCGCCGAAATCCACGAGACCAGCTTCAAGGTCCTGCTCGCGCTCATCGCCCTGCACGTCATCGCCATCGCTGCATACCTGCTCTTGTTCAAGGACAATCTTGTCCGGCCCATGGTCACCGGCCACCGCCCGCAAACGGACTTCGACACCCCTCAGCAAACCCTTCGCGCCCCCTGGCCGCGCATCGCCGCGGCAGCAGCAACTGCGTGCGCGGTTGTTTATGGCGTCCTCGCCATCGGCGGCTGACGTGAAGCGCCACCTCCCGATTTGCCCCGCACAGGGCGCCGCATCCTGCAGCCCTTGCTGGCAATCATTGTAAACGTGTCCAACACCCTGCGTTCCTGGCGTATCATCGCGGCATCATGCTGACACGCCGCGCGCATCTCTATGCCTTCGTGCATCCGCTGTTCTGGCCCTGGCTGTGGTTCCAGCTCTGGCGGCTGGAGGCGTGGCAGCGCGCAGCAAAGCGCGGCGTCCTGTTCAGGATCGACCGGTTCGGCAATCTTTCCATCAATACGATTGGCGACGCGCCGCGCGATCCGCGTGGCTATCATTATGACGCGCCGCCCGTGCCTGCATGGGCCGCGCCCGGCCTTGCCGTCCGACATGCCGGAAGCCTTCGCGCAAGCGGCCCTGCCCGCAGCGCCCCCGTGCCGCGCCCTTCGCGCGCCCTGCTCACCTGTGATGGCGCCGGCTTGGCTCGACACGTCCTAGGCCCGGCGCTCCATGCCGAATTCAGCCCCATTCAACCGGATGGCCCCCGCCATGCCGGCCGCTGGCGCTGGCGCAGGTGCCTAGAAGTTCACGCGATTGGAAACGGCGCCGTCCACGATCAGGTTCGCGCCAGTCGTGTAGGTCGATAGCGGGCTCGCCAGGAAGACGGCCGCATTGGCAATTTCCTGCGGCGTGGCACACCGGCCCATCGGGTTGCGGGCATTCGCCTGCTCGAAGAATTCCGGCATATTGGTCTTCACCGTGTGCCAGATGCCGCCCTCGAAATAGACCATGCCCGGCGATACCGTGTTGACGCGAATGCCGGCGGCGGCATGTTGCCGGGCTAGCCCCTTGGCCATGTGGATCAGCGCCGCCTTGATCGGGCCATAGGATTCGCCGCGATCGGACTGCGCCGCAGAGATCGACGAGATGATCACGAAGGCCGCGTCGCCCTTCGCTTCCGCCGCTTTGGCCAGCAATGGCTGGGCCGCCTCGAACGCGTTGACCGCGCCCAGGATATCCAGTTCGAAATTCTGCTTCCAGGCCGATTCGTCATTGCCCTGCGCCATGGCGCCGGCATTGGAGATCAGGATATCCAGACCGCCCAGCGTCTTGCCCGCGTCGGCAATGAAGCGTTTCAGCGCCGCGCCATCGGTAATGTCCACCGCCGCGCCCGTGGCTTTCACGCCCATCGCTTCGAGGTCGCTGACCGCCTCGGCCACCTGGTCCGCATTGCGCGCGCAAACGGCGACATTCGCGCCCTCGCCAGCCAGCGTGTCCGCAATCGCGCGGCCTATGCCGCGCGTGCCGCCCAGGATGATGGCGTTCTTGCCCTTCAGATGCATGTCCAAAACCGTATCCTCCAAAAGTGTTTTCTGTGTGCTGGGCGCAAGCCTAGCCCGCCTGTCCCGGCGCGACCAGACGCGACAAGCGTTCAAGGTTCGCCAGCAGCATCTGGAGCGTCATCTCGCGTGCCCGCTCCGGCGGCTTGCCGATCAGCCGGCCCAGCGTTGGCCCGAACAGGCCGACACCAACGGCCAGCGTCACGCTCAGCAAGATCAGGTCCTCGACCAGCTCTGCCGGCAGGTTGGCATTGGCCATCTTCTTCTGCGCCACTTCCTGCACGGCTTCGCGCACCAGGGTCAGGCGGCTGGTCTCGTCGGTCAGTTCCAGCCAGGCCGCCAGCCGCGCCGCACCGCGAGTCTCGAACGCGTCAAACAGCGTCCGAAGCGCCACTTCACGCGCCGCCGCCGGATCGTCCAGCGGCACATCCACCGCCATGATACTCTCGACCAGGTCTGCGATCATGCGCTCCATCAGCGCTTTCTGGACCGCGTCAATCGACCCGAAATGGTGCAGCACCGTGGCATTGGCCACGCCCGCCGCCTTGGCGACATCGGCCAGTCGCAGGGATTGCGGGCCCTGCGCCACGAGCAGGGATTCCGCCGCCGACAGGATATTGCTGCGCGACGCTTCCGGAGAACGGCGCACACGCGGGGCAGGTTTAATATTTATTGACATTTTTGTCAGTAACGTTAATTTTGACCATAAAGCCAGTCCGGATTTCAGTTTCATGAGGCACCAAGCACAATGACGCACAAGCGCACACCCGAAGATGTAACGATCCTGCCCCGCGACTTCCATTTCGACATGGACAGTGCGCGCGAGGGCCACTGGCTGGACGCCAACCCCGTCGCCACCGCCATTTTCAACGCCATGTCGCTGACCTTCCCGGGCGGCGAACGCCTGTTCATGGACGCTGTGAAGGCCTATCGCGGCAAGGTCGACGGGAAACTGGCGCAGGATGTGAAGGACTTCATCGCGCAGGAGGCCATCCATTCGCGCGAGCACCACCTGCTGAACAACATGATTGATCGCGAGAAATACCCGGTCGCGGAAATCGAGGCGGCCATCGCGGAAAAGATCGCCTTCGGACGCTCCGGCGGCCCGATGCGTATGCTGATCGCCACGATCTGCCTTGAGCATTTCACCTCGATGATGGCTGACCTTATGGTCGACCTCGACGTCGATGGATCCCCGCTCTTCAGCAAGACCGAACCCTCGCTCGCGCGCCTGTGGCGCTGGCATGCTATGGAAGAGACCGAGCACAAGGCCGTCGCCTATGATGTCTTCATGGAAGCCACCAAAGGCTGGTCACCGTTCAAACGCTATTTCCGGCGCAGCCTGGCCATGCTGCTCATTACCCAGCAGTTCACGCACAATATCACCGAATACGCATCCAAACTGCTGGTCGCCGATGGTTACGAACCGGACGCGGCCCGGCGTGCCGTGAAGACGTTCCTCTGGAACAAGCCTGCCCTGTTTGGTTCAGGCTGGGCCATCTGGCTGTCCTGGTTCAAACCCGGCTTCCATCCCTGGGACCATGACAATCGCGATGTCATGGCCATCTGGAAAGAAGAGTTCAGCCTGGTCGCGGCCGAATAGGGGCATGACCGACACGTCACCCGCCTGGCTCGCCAAGGATTGTCTCGATGTCGGCGTGTTCACGAACCGTCGCGATGAGATGCTCGCCTTCTGGCAGCAGGAAGTCGGACTGCCCTTCGACCATATGTTGGCGCTCGGCGGCGGCCTGCGCCAGCATCGCCACGACCATGAGGGCAGCGTGTTCAAGCTGAACCATTCGCGCGACCGGCTGGCGCCCCGCACAGACGGTGGCTACCTGCGCCTCATCATCGCCCACGACAGCATCACCGCACCAACCGAACTAACCGATCCGGATGGCAACCGCGCCGGGCTCGTACCGCCCGGCCATGACGGCATCACCCAATGGGCCATCGAAGTCGCCACACCCAGCTGCGAGGCCTTCCTCGCCTTCTACCATGACGCGCTTGGCCTGCCGGTCGCCGACACGCATCCCTGCGCCGTCGCTTGCGGACGCAGCCTCATCCTCGGGCACATCGACCCCGCCCTTGCCGCGCGCACCGAAAGCGCCGACATGGCCCGGATCGGCTATCGCTACACGACGCTCCAGGTCGACAAAGTCGATCGCGTCCATGCGCAGGTCCTCGCCGCTGGCGGCACCGAAGGACGGGCGCCCGCCACACTCGGCAAGACGGCCCGCATCTCCTTCGTGCGCGATGGCTGCGGCAACTGGATGGAACTCTCCCAGCGCGCCTCGATCACCGGCTCTCTGGAACCGTGAGACGCAACTAGACAAGCGCCTTGCGCATGTGGATGACGGTCTTCACCTGCCCGTTCGCCGCCACCTGTTCGTCGCGATGGAACGGCGCATAGCCGCGCGCCAGGTACAGCGCCTCGCCTGCAATCGTCGAGCCCAGTTCGATCGTGCGAAAGCCCGCGTCCCGCGCCGCCGCCTCGCCCAGGTCCAGCAGCAATGAGCCAATGCCCCGGCGCGTCCAGTCCGGGTGCGTGTACATCGCCCTGATGCGGGCGGCATGGACGGCCGGATTGGCCAGCGCGTCATCACGCCCCGCCGTCTGGTCACCGCCATACAGCGTCCGCCGCTTGCCCCAGCCGCCGCACGCCACCATCACGCTCTCGCCGCCTTGTAAGGTCTCGATCACGAAATAGGTGCCGTCACGGATCAACGACTGGTCGAGCCCCATCGTCTCTTGCGCCGCAACAATCTCGTCGGCTGACAGGAAGGCCTTCATGTTCTCGGCAATCGACGCCCGCATCAGGGCGACAATTTCCGGGATGTCCGCCGCCGTGGCCAGGCGGTGCGTCAATGCCGCGACCGCCTCAGGCATCCCATGTCTCGTAATTCGCGCGCATGTAGGCCACGCCGTCCGTCACGATCTCCGCCAGCACGTCCATGTCCACGGACTCCAGGCGGTTGATGTAGAGACAGCTCGTGCCGATCCTGTGCGGGCCGAGCCGGGCGAGCGTCTGGCTCATGTCGCGGTAGCCCGGCATGATATAGAGCGTCATCGCCGCCTTGCGCGGGGCAAAGCCGGTCATCATGACGTCGCCCCCACGCCTGCTATCGTATTTGTAGTGATACCGACCAAAACCGATCATGGACGGGCCCCATATGCGCCCCTTCAGGCTGGTAACGGTCTCGAACCAGGGCAGCAGGCGTTCGGCCTCCCGCTTGCGGCGACCGTCATCCAGTGCGGAGATAAAGGCATGAGGCGAAACAATCGTGGGTTTAGTCTTATTGTCCGCCGCAGCCATGAATCGTCCGTTGCGTCAGCTTTCGCTTGTCTTGAAATTCTTCTCGGTCGAGGCCATCCCGAGGCGGACCAGCTCTTCTAGCGAGTCGAGGTTGACGTCTTTCAGCGCCTTGATGAAGATACACGACTTGCCCTTGTCATGCTTGCCAAGGGTTTCCAGTGGCGCGGTGAAATCCTCGAAATCCGGCGACAGGTAGACGATGATATGCTTCTTCGCGGGCTCGAAGCCGGCGATCATGAACTCGCTGCTGCGTCCGCTATCCATCGTGTAGGCATAGCGGCCATAGCCGACCTTGTGGGTTCCCCAGATCGCAGCCGGCAAGTCCGTCACGCGGGCGAACAGGGCCAGCAAGGTTTCGGATTCGGCCTTGCGCTGCTTGTCATCCAGAGTGGAGATATAGCGTTCGACACGGGTTTTCGGGACAGCAGAAAATGGTAAAACAACATTCATGGGCGTTGAAACGGTCCTTATAGGTTGAAGTTGGCGTAACCTTATCGCTACAGGCCCAAAAAGTCCAAAATATCCTGCACTTAGCCAATCTGGACCTTTGCGCCGAGATCCAGCAGCAGGATCAGCATCACCGCCAAGACCAGAAAAAACGCCGAAAGTCCCGCATTCAGCCAAACTGCCCGCGTCGCATTCTTCTGCTCGATCCACTTGCGCGGCCGGATTTTGCACAGCCGGAACACGATCAGCGCCGACAGGATCAGACTCGCCACGTTCAGCGCGAGCAGCAGGGCCGACCGCATCGCCAGTGCGAATTCCCCGCCGCCCGCGAACAGGCCGAGCGCCGCCGCCGGCGGCAGCAGCGCCGCCGCCACCATCACGCCGACCAGCGCTTCGCCCTTGCCGCGCGTCAGCGACAGCGCCGCCGCGCCGCCCGCCGCCATGGCGAGGGCGAGGCTGTCGAGGCGCACTTCGGCCCGCGACATCAGCTCATGGCTTTCCAGGTTGAGTGGGAGGAAGAAGGAAATCAGGAACGCCGAAGCCAGCGCCGTCCCGACGCCCACGCCCAGCGAGATCCCGCCCCGTTTCAGCAGGTCGAAATCGCCCAATGCGGCGCCCATCGAGAAACCGAGAGTCGGCCCCAGCAGCGGCGCAATCACCATCGCGCCAATAACTGCCGCGATCCCATCCGAGTTCAGGCCGATAGCCGCGACGATCGTCGACAGCACGACCATGATGAGGAAATCCCGATCCAGCCGCGCGCCGGCGGTAATATCCGAGAAAATTTCTTCCCGCGTCGCCTGCTCGGCCTTTGCGGCCTTGTCGCCCTCCGGCGCCTCCAATTTCGGCGCTGTCGCCTCGATTGGCAGTACCGTGATGCGCCAGTCCGCCCGCCCTTCCAGCGCTGCCTGCAGGTTGTCCATCAGGGACTGGCCGGTGCCCTCGCGCATGAAGACCGAGATCAGGCAACGGTCCTGCTGTTCGGTTTCGATCACGACATAGTCGATCGGCTCTGCCGCCTTGATCGCCCGGATCACGGTCTCGCAGGCTTCGTCCTTGCTCAGATGGATATCGAGGCGTCGCACGGCCTCAGGTGTCCCGCTTCAGGCGGGCGATCAGGCTGCTCGTATCCCAGCGCGCCCCGCCCATGGCCTGGACGTCGGCATAATACTGGTCGACGGTTGCCGTCATCGGCAGGCTCGCACCATTCTCGCGCGCGGCCTCCAGCGTGATCCGCAAATCCTTGCGCATCCAGTCGACGGCAAAGCCATGCTCGAAATGTCCCGCGACCATCGTCTCCCAGCGGTTCTCCATCTGCCAGCTCTGCGCCGCGCCGCCGCTGATCGCCTCGATCACCTTGGCCGCATCGAGTCCCGCCTTCTCGGCAAAGTGCAGCCCTTCGGCGAGGCCCTGCACGATACCGGCAATACATATCTGGTTGACCGATTTCGCCAGCTGGCCCGCGCCGCTCTCCCCGATCAGCGTCATCTTCTTGCCGAAGGCAGCCATCACCGGCTCGGCCGCATCGAACGCCGCTTGCTCGCCGCCGCACATGATCGTCAGCTTGCCATTCACCGCCCCGGCCTCGCCGCCCGAGATCGGCGCGTCGATGAAGTGTGCGCCCTTGGCCTTGCACCGCTCGTAAAGTTCCCGCGCCAGACCCGCAGACGCTGTTGTGTGATCGACCACGATCATGCCCGCGCCAAGGCTGGGTTCCAGCGCATCGAAGACGATCCGCACGTCCGGGTCGTCGCCGAGGCAGAGGAAAACGACTTCCGCGCCGAAGGCCGCCGTCGCCGGGTCCTTGGCGGCCTCGCCCTTGTGCTTCTTCTGCCAGGCCTTGGTCTTGGCCGCCGTCCGGTTCCACACGCTGACCTGGTGACCGGCCCGGGCCAGGTGCCCCGCCATGTGAAATCCCATCACGCCAAGTCCAAGGAATGCCGTCCGTGCCATCTGTGTTTCTCCTGCTATGCCTTCGCGAAGTAGATCAAATTTCATCGAAATCCTACCCTTCGCTTCGACCTGGCCTTCACCATAGCCTGCTATGACTGGCGTATCAGATCAGAAGGATCGGACTTCGAGCGCATGGCAACTGCCACTCACTCTCGGCGATATGCGGGCAGAATGCCCGCCGCGCCCGCCCGCAAAGCGGGCACCTGGAAGATGGCCTATGCCGACTTCCTCACCGCGCTCATGGCATTTTTCCTGTTGATGTGGATACTCAGCGGCATCTCTGCCGAGGGCCGCGACGAGATCGCCAGCTATTTCAACAGCAATGCCAGCCCCACCGCACAAGCCTCTGCCGTCCAGCCTGACTCGGCTGCCGGACGCCTGTTTACCGCTCTCAGCCAGCAATCGGGCCTGATCGAGGCCGGCGACAGCGTCGTTCTCGCCCGGAAAGCCGATGGCGTGCGGATCGATCTTGTCGATTCGGCGCGCCACCCGCTGTTTGATTCGGGCAGCGGCGCCTTCACGGAAGAAGGTATCGCCCTCGCCGAAGCGGCTGGCCGCGTCCTGGCGCAGTTTTCCGAACCTGTTTCGATCGAAGGCCATACCGACGCCTTCAGTGCAACCGGCACCACCTATTCTAACTGGGAACTCTCGTCTGACCGGGCCAACGAGGCTCGCCGCGCCCTGATCGCGGCCGGTCTGGAGCCGGTTCGCATCCGCGCAGTCACCGGTCTGGCCGACACGCGCCCCCTCGATGCGGGCCAGCCGCACTTGTCAGCCAACCGGCGGGTCAGCATATTGGTTCACACACACGACTGATAACCTGTAGAGGGATCAGGACGCGCTGATGAACCGGAGCCTAGATGATCGCTGATTTCCTGGCCCACTGGCCCATGTGGGCAAGCCTCGCGGTTGTTCTTGCTGCAATTGGTTTCTACATGTCGGACCGCTGGCCGATGGAGCTTGTCTCTATCGGCGTCATTGCAGCCTTGCTCCTTGTGTTCACCATACCAGGTGCCTATGGCACCGACGGCACGCCGATCAGCGCGGCCGAACTCCTGTCCGGTTTCGGCAATCCAGCCCTGATCACAATCATGGCGCTGCTTGTCGTCGGACAGGGCCTGTTCCAGACCGGCGCCCTCGAAGGGCCAACCAAGGTACTCGTCGGCGGTTATGAGAAACGACCGGTCACAACGCTTGTGCTGGCCTTTTTCGCGGTCTTCGTCACCAGCGCCTTCGTCAACAATACGCCCATCGTCATCATGTTCCTGCCGGTCATGAGCGCCATCGCCAAACGCATGAATGCCTCGCAATCCAAGCTGATGATGCCGCTCAGCTACGCCTCCATCTTTGCCGGCATGACCACGCTGATCGGCACCTCGACCAACCTGCTCGCCGCCGAGGCGTTCGAGCGGATCGACGGCCGCACGCTTGGCTTCTTCGACCAGACTCCGATGGGGCTGATCCTTGCCGGAGCCGGCTTCGTCTACCTCGCGCTTTTCTCGAAATTACTGCTGCCCAACCGCCGCGGCCTCAGTGATGAGCTGTCGCAACCCTCCGGCAAGCAGTTCGTCGCCCAGATAGAAGTCACGTTCGGCCACTTCCTGAAGGGCAAGAAGCCGGTCGCCGGCATGTTCGCCGACCTGCCCGACATGACCGTCCGCATGATCCAGCGCGGCGAACGCGCGTTCCTGCCACCCTATGAGGATATCACCCTCCAGCCCGGTGACCTCGTCATTGTTGCGGCGACACGCGCCGCCCTGCAGAACGTCCTCGCCCGCCAGCCGGATTTCCTCCAGCAAGTCTGGGAGTCCGCCGGCGGCGACCTTGAAGAAAACAGCCGTCCCGGCGCCCTCGCCCTCACCGAGGCGGTTATCGCGCCCGGCTCGCGCATGGTCGGCCGCACGGTCGAGATGCTCGGTTTTCGCCGGCTTACCCGCGCTGTCACCCTCGGCATCCAGCGCCGCAGCCGGATGATCCGCACCAAGCTCGGCGAAATCCGCCTTGAATCCGGCGACACACTGCTCCTGTGCGGCCCGGTCGACGCCTTTGTCGACCTGCGCGCCAGCCGCGACATCATCCTGCTGGAATGGTCCCAGACCGAGATCCCGCTCACCACGCGGGCCGTCGCGTCGCGGGTGATTGCCCTCGCCATGGTCGGCTTCGCCGCCACCGGCGTCCTGTCCATCCTTCACGCCTCGGTCCTGGCCGCCGTATCCATGCTCGTGGTTGGCTGCGTCAACACCCGCCAGGCCAGCCGGTCGCTCGACCTGCGTATCTTTCTTGTCATCGGCGCGGCCCTGGCCATGGGCATGGCACTTGAAAAAACCGGGGCTGCAGCCGCAATTGCGCACACCGTCGTCAACTATGCCGCGCCCTACGGCACGCTGGCGGTCCTGTCTGCGATCTTCCTCTGCGTCGCCATCCTGACCAACCTGCTGACCAATGCCGCGACCGCTATCCTGTTCTCGCCCATCGCCCTGTCGGCGGCGGCCGAACTCGGCGTGCATGACCCGCTGCCCTTTCTCCTCGCAGTGATTTACGGCGCCAATTGTAGCTTCGCGACACCCTTCGCCTATCAGACCAACATGCTGGTGATGGGCCCCGGACACTATAAATTCGGCGATTTCATGAAATTCGGCGCCCCGCTCGTTTTAGTCCTTTGGTGTGTCTTTACCGTCTTCGCCTCTTGGCGGTTTGATCTGTAAGTGTATCCTTGGAGCTTATGAAGTTTACGGATTCCCAGATTCTGCCTGCAGGGCTCGAACGGTCGCTACGTTTTTACGTCACGAACCCCAGCCCCTGCCCGTACCTGCCGGGAATGCGCGAACGTAAGGCGTTCACCAGCCTGACCGTCTCGGACGCCGATTCCATCCACAATTCGCTCAGCCAGGCCGGCTTCCGCCGCAGCCAGACCATCGCCTACCGGCCGGCCTGTCCGCTTTGCAATGCCTGCCGCAGCGTACGCGTGCCGACCCGCGAATTCGTCCAGTCGCGCAATGACCGCCGCTCGCTGGCCCGCAATGCCTCGCTGGTCCGCACCCCGGTCGAGGCGGCAGCGACGCGCGAACAGTTCCGCCTGCTCAAGACCTACGTTCAGACACGCCACGACAAGGGTGGCATGTCCGAGATGACTTATCGCGACTATATGACGATGGTGGATGACAGCCCGGTCCAGAGCCTGATCTTCGAATATCGCGACGGCGACTCAGAAGACGCGCCGCTACTGGCCGTGTCGATCACGGACGTCCTGCGTGACGGCTTCTCGATGGTGTACACATTCTTCGACCCGGAACAGGAATCGCGCGGCCTCGGCCATTACATGATCCTCGACCATATTCGTCATGCTCAGGACAGAGGCCTGCCGCACGTGTATCTCGGCTACTGGGTCAAGGGCAGCCCGAAGATGGACTATAAACGTCGCTACAAGCCTCTCGAAGTGCTGGACGGCGACCAGTGGCGGACGCTAAGAGACGACGAATAGACCCTGGCATCATGACAGGGCGAGTCGCTGGGGAGGTTTTGTCATGATCAACCGACGCAATATCGTCGGCGCGGGCCTTCTCGGTGTTGCCGGGGCCGCCGCTGCGTTCGCCAATCCGGAAGACGCAAAGATCCTCGCTCCGGCGAAGATCAATCGCAGCCGCCGCAAGTTCAACATGGTCACCACATGGCCGAAGGGCCTGCCGGGCCTGGGGCGCGCCGCCGAACGCGTGTCCGAACGCGTCTACGCCATGTCCGACGGGCTGATGGAGATCAAGGTCTTCGCCGCTGGCGAACTCGTGCCAGCGTTCGAGAGCTTCGACGCCGTCGCCAACGGATCGGCCGACATGTATCACGGTGCCGAATATTACTGGACCGCCAAGTCCAGCGCCTTCCCGTTCTTCACCGCCGTGCCGTTCGGCATGACCGCGCAGGAAATCATGGGTTGGATCGATTTCGGCGGCGGGCAGGAACTCTGGGACGAGCTGTCCGGCCAGTTCGGCGTCAAAGCCATTCAGGGTGCCAATACCGGCCACCAGATGGGCGGCTGGTTCCGCAAGGAAATCAACAGCCTCGACGACCTTGTCGGTCTCAAGATGCGGATTCCGGGGCAAGGCGGCGACGTGCTGCGCGCACTTGGGGGCTCTGCCATCTCCCTGTCGGGCGGCGAGATCTACCAGGCCCTGCAGACTGGCTCCATCGACGCGACCGAGTGGGTCGGTCCGTGGAACGACTATTCGCTCGGCTTCCATCGCGAGGCGCCTTATTATTATGGTCCGGGCTTCCATGAACCGGGCGCCAGCGTCGCCGTCGGCATGAACCTCAAGGTCTGGGAAGGTCTCACCCCGGGTGAGCAGGCGATCATCAAGGCGGCCTGCGAGTCGACAAACCATACCTCGCTCGGCGAATTCACCTACCAGAACTCGGTCTATCTCGACATTCTGCAGCGTGAACACGGCACCAAGCTGCGGTCCTTCCCGCCGGAAGTGGTCAAGGCCATGTCCGAAGCGGCCTATGACGTGCGCGCTGCCAGCGGCAGGGACGGCATCGAGAAGCGCATCTATGAGAGTTTCGAAACAAGCCTGAAGCTCATGCGCGGCTGGGCAAAGGTCTCTGACGGCGCCTATTATTCCGCCCGCGAATTCGGCAAATAGGCTGGCGGGGCAAATGATCGATCCCGGTGTTTTCCTGCTGATCGGCGCCTGGCTGAAGGTCGTCGGAATCCTGTGCCTGCCCTTCTTCCTCGTACCCCTGGTCGCGATCGCCGTTCCGGGCCTGCTCGACGGTCTCGCCCGCCGCATGATCCGGATGCTCGACGCGCTATCCGGCGGCGCCCTCAACGCGGCGATCTTCAGCGCACTCCTGCTCGTCGTATCCCAGCTCGCCGTCGTCATCCTGCGCTATGCCTTCGGTCTGTCCTTCACCTGGCTCAGCGAGATCGTCATCTATGCCTTCGCCGCCATGTTCATGCTGGGCTCGGCCGCTACCCTGCGCGATGACGCTCATGTCCGCGTCGACATCCTGCGCCCCCGCTTCGGCGAAACGGGCCGCAACTGGGTTGAACTCGTCGGCACCTACCTGTTCCTCTTCCCGATCTGCTTCCGCCTGATCACCAACGGTGAGCAGGGCCTCAGCCGCTCATGGAGCCTGCTCGAAGGCTCACGCGAGTCCGACGGCCTGCCGATCCTCTTCCTGTTCAAGACACTGGTGCCAGTCTTCGCAGTCCTGCTGATGGGCGCCGGTCTCTCTGTCGCATTGAAGGCCGCGCTGCGCATGACCGGCGGGCTGCCCCCGGCTGATGCGCCGATTGAGGGCGAAGCCGGAGGCCATGATGGAATTTGAGATCATCCTCGCTGTCGCCATGTTCGCCTGCGCGATCCTCAGCCTGCTGGCTGGCTATTCGGTCGCCCTGACGCTTGGCGGCGTGGCGCTCCTGTTCGCCCTGATCGGCATCGCCACCGGCACCTTCTCGGCCTCCTTCCTGATCGCCTTTCCCAGTCGCATCCAGGGCGGCGCGATCATGCAGAGCCAGACCCTGGTCGCCGTGCCCCTGTTCGTGCTGATGGGCGTGATCCTTGAACGCTCCCGCGTCGCTGAGGACCTGCTCCACATTGCCAGCCGCCTGCTGGCCCGCGTGCGCGGCGGCCTCGGCTATGCCGTCATCCTCGTCGGCGCCCTGCTCGCTGCCTCCACCGGCATTGTCGGCGCCACGGTCATCACCATGACGCTGATCGCCCTGCCGACCATGCTGCGTCAGGGCTATGACCCCAGGCTCGCCACCGGCACGATCGCCGCCTCCGGCACGCTCGGCCAGATCATCCCGCCCTCGATCGTGCTCATCCTGCTCGCTGATGCCGTCTCCAACGCCGCCAGCCAGGCCAGCCTCAAGGGCGCAGGCTCCGGCGTCGTCTCGGTTGGAGACCTCTTCGCCGGCGCGCTCATCCCCGGCGTCCTGCTCGTCGTCTTCTACCTGCTCTACATCGCAGCAGTCGCCTTCTTCCGGCCCGAGGCTTGCCCGCCTGTCACTGTCTCCGAGGATGCGGCACCGCTCACATTCAAGGAGGTCGCGTTCGGCCTTGGCGCGCCGCTGCTGTTGATCATCGCGGTGCTCGGCGCCATCCTCGGCGGCGTCGCCCCACCCACGGAAGCCGCCGCCATCGGCGCGGCGGGCGCGGTCCTGCTTGCCGGCCTGCGCCTCGCCGAAGAGGCCAAAAGCCGCCTTTCGCCGCTCATCCTCGCCGGGCTGATCAGCATCGGCGCCATCCTCCTCCTGCGCAACACGATGGACCTGCGCGCCGGGGTCGAGACGATCAGCGCCGGCAATTCCGTTGGCATTGCCCTTACCCTGTTTGCTAGCCTCGTCTTCTTCGCGGGCCTCGCTGCCGGCCTGCTCGTCCTTCGCAAGATGCGCCAGCTACTGCCCGCCCTCACCAGCGCTACGCATATCACCAGCATGGTCTTCCTCATCCTGATCGGCGCCTCGCTGTTCAGCTTGGTGTTCCGCGGCTATGGCGGTGACGAGATGGTCGCCGCAATCCTCCACCAGGCCCCCGGCGGCAAATGGGGCGCGCTCGCGATCACCATGCTTGTCATGTTCGTGCTCGGCTTCTTCCTCGACTTCATCGAGATCGTTTTCGTCGTCGTCCCGCTCGTCGCCCCACCGCTGATCGTCCTCGGTTTCGACCCGGTCTGGCTCGCCATCCTGATGGCCCTGAACCTCCAGACCAGTTTCCTGACGCCGCCCTTCGGTTTCGCCCTGTTCTACCTGCGCGGTGCGGCACCAGACGAGATCGAAACGATGGACATCTGGCGCGGCGCGGTCCCCTTCATCGGCTTGCAGGTTGCCATGATCATCCTCGTTGCAGCTGTCCCGGCCCTGGCCACATGGCTGCCCAGCCTCGCTACCAATTGAGCGGCGACGTCTCCCCCTTCCAGGCCATCGCCGTCAGCCGCCTCGCCCATGAGCTGCAGGCGGCCGGACGATCGATCATTCATATGGAATTCGGCCAGCCCGCCACCGGCGCGCCCAAACGGGCCGTCGAGACGGCGCACAAGGTGCTCGACACAGAGTCCATGGGCTATTGGGAAAGCCCGGCGCTCAAGGCGCGGATCTGCCAGCATTATGGCGACACGTATGGCGTCGAAGTCACGCCCCGCCGCCTCGCCATCACGTGCGGCGCGTCGCCCGCGCTCGTCCTCGCTCTCTCATCCGCTTTCGCGCCTGGCGATCAGGTCGCGCTCGCCCGCCCCGGCTATGTCGCCTATCGCAATACGATTCGGGCGCTGAACCTGGTACCGCTCGAAATCGCATGCGGCGAGGAGACCCGGTTCCAGCTCACGTCGGCACAGATCGCTGCGCTTGACCCGGCCCCGGCCGGGCTCATCATCGCCAGCCCTGCCAACCCGACCGGCACCATCCTGCCCGAGGCCGAACTGGCCGCCATCGTCGCGGTCTGCGCCGAGCGCGGCATCCGCATCATCTCCGACGAGATCTATCACGGCCTCTCCTACGGCCCGAACACGGCCTCCGTGCTCGAACACACGGCCGACGCTTTCGTCATCAACTCCTTCTCGAAATACTTCTCCATGGCGGGCTGGCGCCTCGGCTGGATCGTCTCGCCAGATAACATGGCCAGCCGGACCGCCGCCTATATCGGCAACATGTTCCTCACCGCGCCGTCCCTGTCCCAGCATGCGGGCCTCGTCGCGATGGATTGCGGTGACGAACTCGAAGGCCACGTCCGGACCTATACGCACAATCGCGACCTGATGCTGGCTGCGCTCCCGGCCCTCGGTCTCGAACGCATCGCCCCGCCAGACGGCGCCTTCTACATCTATACCGACATTTCGCGCTTCACCGATGACAGCCTGGCATTCTGCATGCAGCTGCTGAAGGATACCGGTGTCGCCACGGCCCCCGGCGTCGATTTCGACCCGGTCAATGGTCACAACTACATGCGGTTCTCGTTCGCCGTGTCGACATCGGAAGTCGAAGATGCACTGGCAAGGATCACGCCCTGGTTCAAGGCGCGCACAGCCTAACCAAGAGGCGCATCCTGAGCAAAGTCGAAGGACGGTTCGCACGCTTTTTCGACGCCATCTCCCCGGCGAAAGCCGGGGTCTCTTGCGGCGGGAATCGGTCTTCAATTGCCTGTGGTCCCGGCCTGCGCCGGGACTGCGGACAAGGTTAAATATCGCTCTCAGTCGCAATCATACGCGGCTTCCGCCCCGCCATCCGGTGTGCGCTCCAGCGACACGAATGTGCAGCCGGCCGGTGCCGCCGCAATCGCCGCTTCCTCAAGCTCGGCATCCGACGGTGGCCCGGCGCTGGCCACGCCAAAGTCGCCACCCGTACGAATCGTGAATTTCAGCTTGAAGCCCTGCCCCGCCATCGGCGCGGCGAGGAAGGCATAATTCTGGGTGCCGATTGTCTGCGCCACCAGGCCGTCCCAGCTCGACGCACTCCAGCTGCCGCCGGAACTCGCGCACGCGCCCAGCACCAATGCCGAAGCGATATAGAAAAGTCTCATCTTGTGTCCTCCCGTTACCAGCCGAGGACAGCCTACAGGAAAACAGGCCTGCCTAGAACTTCACTTCAGGCGGCGTGCTCAGGGCCTCACGGCCTTCCACACCGACGTCGAAGAACTCACGCGGCTCGAAGCTGAACATGCCCGCGATGACCGAGCCGGGGAACTGCTCGCGCGACGTGTTGTAGTCCTGGACAGCAGAGTTGTAGAAACGCCGCGCTGCGGCCAACTTGTCCTCGATCGTCGACAGCTCGTTCTGCAGCTGGATGAAGTTCTGGTTGGCTTTGAGGTCCGGATAGGCCTCGGCGAGCGCGAACAGCTTGCCCAGCGCGCCGGTCAGCATGCCTTCGGCCTGGGACATTTCTGCAGGCGTCGAGGCCGACTGCGCCGCATTGCGGGCCGCAATCACCTGCTGGAACGTCTCCTGCTCGTGCTTGGCATAGCCCTTCACGGTTTCAACGAGGTTCGGGATCAGGTTCTGGCGCTGTTTCAGCTGCACATCCACGTCCGCAAAGGCCTGGTTGACCCGCTGGCGCTTCATCACCAGCCCGTTGTAGATCAGGATGATAAAGCCGACGATGGCGACGACCGCCGCCAGGATGATTAGAATGGGGCTCATGCGCCGTCCCTTCAGAAAAACCGATACACGAGGCGTAGCTTCCAAGCCCGTCTTGCGCAAGTCGGGCGTGCCTGCCCTCCCATAAGCTTTGCAACTGAAAATGTGGACGACATGGCTATGGAATGCCCCCGCAAAGTGTGTAGCATCAGCGCATGTCCGACGCCGCCACCCTCGCGCGCATGATCAACGCTGCAACGCGCGTGATGGTTTTCACCGGCGCAGGCATCTCGACCGAGAGTGGTATTCCCGATTTCCGCAGCCCCGGCGGCGTCTGGTCCACGATGAAGCCGATCTATTTCCAGGATTTTGTCGCCTCGAGCGACCAGCGCCGCGAATCCTGGACCCGCGTCTTCAATCGCTCGGCCGGCTGGGTCGGCGCCAGCCCGAACGTAGGCCACTTCGCCGTGGCAAAGCTCGTCGCCGCCGGCAAGGTCACCAGCGTCATCACGCAGAATGTCGACAACCTGCACCAGGATTCCGGCGTTCCGGACGACAAGGTGATCGAGGTGCACGGCAACGCGACCTATGCCCGCTGCCTCACCTGCGCCAAGCGCTACGAGATCGACAGCCTGAAGCCCCGCTGGGAAGCGGGCGAGGACCTGACCTGCGTGTTCTGCACCGGCCTGATCAAGACCGCGACCATCTCGTTCGGGCAGGCCATGCCGGAAGACAAGATGGCGCTCGCCGCCGAGGAAGCCCTGCTCTGCGACCTCTGCCTCGTGCTCGGTTCCTCGCTCGTGGTCTATCCGGCCGCCAGCATCCCCATTGAATCCAAACGCAACGGTGCCCGCCTCGCCATCGTCAACCGCGAGCCGACCGATCAGGATCCGTATGCAGACCTCGTGCTGAACACCGAGATCGGGCCGCTGATGAGTGATGTACTGGAACGGCTCTCCAACTAAAGGCCTTGCCAAAAGAAATGCGGCTCATGCTGAGCGAAGTCGAAGGATGAGCCGTTCGCAACCGGCTCGATCAAGTCCCACTTGTTCCCGAACGGGTCCTGCATCACGGCCACCTTGCCATAGGGCTCGCTGCGCGGCGCTTCGAGGAAGGTCACGCCCGCTGCCAGATAGGCCGCATGGTCCCGGTCCAAATCATCGGTCTCCAGGAACAGGAACACGCGCCCGCCGGACTGGTTGCCAATCGCCGCGCGCTGTTCGTCCGTCGCGGCCCGCGCCAGCAGTAATTCCACGCCGCCGCCTTTGGGCCGCACCCGCACCCAGCGCTGGCCGCCGCCCATGTCGGTGTCTTCGAGCAGGTCAAAACCGAGCTTGCCGCCGAAGAAGTCGATCCCGGACTCATAGTCCGGCACGAGCACGGACAGCGCCATGATGCGCTGGCCCTGCAACGTGTCAGCCATTAAACGTGCCTGTCCGCGGGAACCCCTTCGGCACGGTCTTGCCGGCCTGGGCGCGCTTGCCAATCCATTCTTCCCATTCCGGGAAGGCGCGGTGGCGGCCACCGGCCATCACGATCAGGCCGTCTTCCTTGTCGAACGTCGTCAGGTCGGCCAGCGTATCCTTGCCGCGATAGGCCTGCAGCTTGTTGCCCTTGCCGCGTGACATTTCGGGCAGCTCGTCGAGCGGGAAGATAAGCAGTTTCCGGTTCGTGCCGACCACGGCCAGCATGTCGCCCTCGACCGGCATGCACACGTTCAGCGTGCCCTCGCCCGTGTTCACGGCCTGCTTGCCAGCCTTGCGGTTGGACTCCAGTTCCTTTTCCTCGACCACGAAGCCATAGCCGATGGTGGAGGCCATCACGCGCTTGCGGTCTTCCTCCAGCTTGAACATCGCGACGATATCCACGCTGTCCTCCAGCTCAATGGACAGCCTGATCGGCTCGCCGTGCCCGCGTCCACCCGGCAGCTTGTCGGCCATCAGCGTGAACGCCCGGCCATCGGAGGCCATGAGGATGATCTTGTCCGTGCTCATCACCTCTTCAGAGAGGTAGAGCTCGTCGCCATCCTTGAACTTGGTCGAATCCGGGTCGAGGCCGTGGCCCTTCATGCCCCTTATCCAGCCCTGCGCCGACAGGACAACCGTCAGCGGCTCCTTCGGACGCGAGGCTTCGAGGGCCGCAGCGAGGTCAACATCGGGCGCATCCTCGAAGGCGGCGCGACGGTCGCCCAACGCCGGGTCGGCGGTCAATTGGTCGCGAGCGGCCTTGAGTTGCTTGGAAACGCTCGTCCACTGGCGGTGCGTCGACCCGATCAGCTTGACCAGCTCTTCACGCTCTTCGACCAGCTTGGTGTGCTCGCCGCGAATTTCCATCTCTTCCAGCTTGCGCAGGGCGCGCAAACGCAGGTTCAGGATGGCTTCGGCCTGGATGTCGGAAATGCCGAAGCGCGCGATCATCACCTGTTTCGGCTCGTCTTCCTCGCGGATAATCCGGATCACTTCATCAATATTGAGATAGGCGATCAGGTAGCCGTCGAGCAGGTGCAGGCGCTTCTCGATCTTGTCGAGGCGGAACTCGGCCCGGCGCACAACCACTTCGCGGCGGTGCTCCAGATAGGCCAGCAACACGTCCTTCAGGCCCATGACCTGTGGCGCACCTTTGTGCAGCACGTTCATGTTCATGCTGAACCGCGTTTCCAGGTCGCAGGACTTGAACAGGCTTTCCATCAGCACGTCCGGCTCGACCGTCTTGGCGCGCGGCACCAGGACAAGGCGGACGTCCTCGGCGCTCTCGTCGCGCACATCATCCAGCAGCGGCAGCTTCTTCTGTTCCAGCAGCTCGCCCAGCTTCTCCAGCAGGCGCGATTTTTGGACCTGGTAGGGAATTTCGGTGACGATGATCTGGTAGGTGCCGCGACCGGTATCTTCGACTTCCCATTTCGCGCGCATGCGGAAACCGCCCCGGCCCGTCTCATAGGCGTCGAGCATGGATTCGTGGGATTCAACGATCACGCCGCCGGTCGGGAAGTCAGGCCCCCTCACGAACTGCATCAGGTCAGCCGTCGTCGCCTTGGGTGTCTCGATCAGGAAACGCGCCGCATCGATCACTTCGGCTGCATTGTGCGGCGGAATCGACGTTGCCATGCCCACAGCGATACCGGTGGCGCCATTGCACAAGAGATTCGGGAAGCCCGCCGGCAGCACGACCGGCTCTTCATCATTCTCGGCATAGTTGGCGCGGAAATCGACCGCATTTTCGCCGAGGCCGTCCAGCAGCAGTTCGGCTGCATGGGTCATCCGGGCTTCGGTATAACGATAGGCCGCCGCGCTATCGCCATCGATATTGCCGAAATTGCCCTGGCCATCGACGAGCGGGTAGCGGACGTTGAAATCCTGCGCCAGGCGCACCAGCGTGTCATAGATCGAGCTGTCGCCGTGCGGGTGATAATTACCCATCACGTCACCGACGATCTTGGCGCATTTGCGGAAGCCGCCTTCGGGATCAAGCTTCAGTTCCCGCATGCCATAAAGGATCCGGCGCTGGACGGGCTTCAGGCCGTCGCGCACATCCGGCAAGGCGCGGGAGGTGATGGTCGAGAGCGCATAGGCGAGATAGCGCTTCGACAGCGCCTCGCTCATGGGTTCATTTATGATCCGGTCTTCGGGACCACCGTCAAGCAGGTCGGACATTCTGGCCTCTTTGCATCTCGTGCCACATTCTGGTGCAGGACCGAATCTATACCGACTCGGGCGCCTGTGCAGCATTAACAAAGACGGCGGTTTGGTTAAGGAATGGGTAAAGCGCAAGCAAATGACTGAGTTTCGGGCCTGGATAGTCTTGCTGACCATGCCGCTTCTGGTGGTCGCCCTGTTCCTGTGGCTGGCCCCGCCGCGCCACAACCCGTTCGCGCCGATCGACCTGACCGATAAGCTCGGCCTCGGCACCCACGCCAAGCTGGAACGGGCCCGGACGCACCGTGAGGTCTGTTTTTCCGCCCTCGATTCGGCCGGGATCCTATACACGCCGCTCGAAGATGCCCCGAAGGGCGAGACATGCGGCCTGCACAACGCGCTGACCCTCGACCGCACCCTGACCCCCTACTCAGCCACCCTCAGCATGACCTGCGCCGAGACCGCTGCCCTTTACACCTGGGAACGTCATGTCGCCCGCCCGGCTGCCGCGGAAATCCTCGGTTCGCCCCTTGCCCGGATCGAGACCTATGGCAGCTTTTCCTGCCGCAATATCGCCGGCAGCGGGCGCCTTTCCGAGCATGCTCATGCCAATGGCGTCGACATTTCCGGATTCCGCCTGGAGGATGGTCGCCTGATCGACGTAAAAACCCATTGGAAACAAGGTGGACCGGAAGCCAAATTCCTGAAACGGGTGCACAAGGGTGGCTGCGACATCTTCTCGGTCACGCTCGGCCCGGACTACAATGCGGCCCACCGCGACCATTTCCACTTCGACATGGGGAATGGCCGGACCTGCAAGTGACGCGAGGTGACTTGCCCGTCCCCTAATGATTCCCCTTCTGTTGCGGCACATCCTCGCTAAAGTGCTGCAAAATCAGCACGACAGGCAAAGGGAAACGCACATGAAATTTTACAATTCCGTCGGACCGAACCCGCACGTGGTCCGCATGTTCATGGCCGAACGCGCCATCACGCTTCCGATGGAAGAGGTCGACATAATGGTCGGCGACAACCGCAAGCCGCCCTTTCTCGAGACCAACCCGGCCGGCCAGCTGCCCGCGCTGGAACTCGACGATGGCACCATCCTCACGGAAATCTGGGCGATCTGCGAATACCTTGACGAAACCCAGCCCGGCGACAGCCTGTTCGGGGCCACGCCCGAAGCCCGCGCCCAGACCCGCCGCTGGACCCGCTGGGCCGACCTCAACATCATCGAACCGCTCGCCAACGGATTCCGCTATTCCGAAGGCCTGCCCATGTTCAAGGACCGGATGCGCTGCCTGCCCGAGGCCGCAGCCGGCCTCAAGGCCTGTGCGCAAGACAAGCTCGCCTTTCTCGACGGCCAGCTTGCAGGCCGCGCCTATGTCGCCGGCGACACGTTCACCTTCGCCGATGTGATGCTCTATTGCTTCCTCACCTTCGGTATAGCCGTTGGCCAGCCGCTGAACCCGGCGCTCCAGCGCGTGACCGCCTGGTACGAGAAAGTCGGCGCCCGGCCCAGCGCCAGCGCCTAGGCCCGCTTCAGGAGCCGCGCCACAAGCTGCGCCCTTTGCGGCGGCACGGCGCGGTTCATGCCGTTGAACACACGCGCCTCGAGGAAGTAGCCGGTCAGCGCGAGCCCGTCCGCAATGTCCGCGATGCCCACAGGCGTTTGCGACGATACGAGAAAACCCGGAAGGCGCAGCAAGCGGCTGACATAGTCTTCTGCTTCCGACCCGCGCACGGCCCGGCCTGTCTTGGGCGAGACATGGGTCAGCCCGTCATTCGCGCCGCTGAGCGCGCAGGCTGCAAGGTCGAGCCCGAAGCCCAGCGCCGACAACAGGCCCAGTTCCCACCGCACATACAGTACGGGCCAGATGTGTTGCGCCTCAATCTGGTCAAGCAAGAGTGTCGTTGCCTCATACAGGGCCGATCCGGCGGCGTCGCCCTCGTCAAGCGCGCCGCGCAGCAGCGTCGTCACGGCAGATATCGCGGCCAGCGCCCCGGCATCGTCCAGCACCCGCGACGCACGTTCCCGGCTTGCTTCGGCAACATCAAACCGGCCAAGCTGTTCTTCGAGGCGCCCGGTCCATGACACGGCAACCGTGTTGCCCGCCTCATACTGCGCCCGCCGCGCCCGCGAGGCGCCGCCATAGACGAGGCCGGAGCGCCGCCCACGCGTTTTCGTCAACACATCAAGGATCAGGCCACCTTCGCCAAACCGTCGGCCACCAAGGACCAGTCCGTCATCAGACCAGTTCATGCTCGTCTCCGCGGCCCGGCTCCATCAGTATCGTGGCGCTCATCCAGAGCGAAGTCGAAGGACGAGCGCCGGTCAGCTGAAACCCGCCCCTAAACATCAAACTCCAGGCCGATGCCGGAATAGGAGTCGCGCCGCTCCTGCCATTTTTCGTCCACCTTGACGAACAGGAACAGGTGCACGGGCCGCTCCAGCATTTCAATCAATTCCTTACGGGCCATCCGCCCGATCTCCTTGATCGACGCGCCATGCTTGCCCAGCACCATGGCCTTGTGGCCCTCGCGCCCGACAATAATCACCTGCTGAATGCGAACGGAGCCATCCTTGCGCTCTTCCCAGCTCTCGGTTTCCACCATCAGCTGGTAAGGCAGCTCCTGGTGCATGCGCAGCAGAAGCTTTTCGCGCGTCACTTCAGCGGCCAGCAGGCGCATCGGCAGGTCCGCCGTCTGGTCCGGTGGGAACAGGGCCGTACCCGCGGGCATCCGGTCGGCAAGTGCTGCGGCCAGCCGGTCGACACCATCGCCATTTTCGGCCGATATCATGAATATCTCGTCGTAGACGCCTGAGTCGCTCAGCTCGCTCATCACGGGCAGGACCTGGTCATGCGGGAACAGGTCAATCTTGTTGAGCGCCAGGAAGGCGCGCTTGCCGGTCAGCTTGAGCTGCGCGATGACGCGGCGGTCATCCGCGATCGACATCTTCTGCGCGCCAGTTGAAGCACCAGCCCGGTCTGCCACCCAGGCTGAGCTGTCGACCAGGTGCACGATGGCATCGGCGTCTGCCGCGCCGCTCCACGCGGCCTTGACCATGGCCCGGTCGAGCCGGCGCTTCGCCACGAAGATGCCGGGCGTATCGACCAGCACGATTTGCGTATCGCCGACCTGCGCCACGCCGCGCACCGGGAAGCGCGTCGTCTGCACCTTGTGCGTGACAATGGCGACCTTGGCGCCGACGAGGCGGTTGGTCAGCGTCGATTTCCCGGCATTCGGCGCGCCAATTATGGCGGCAAAGCCTGCGCGGTTGATCTCGGTTTCAGTCATGATGTTCCAGTCAGGGTGTTGAGCAGCAGGGCCGCTGCATTGCGCTCGGCGTCGCGTTTGGAGGATCCGGTGGCCGTGGCCTCGCCGTGCGGCGGCACCTGCACCTCTATCTCATAAAGCGGTTCATGGTCAGGGCCCGAACGGTTGACGACATGATATTTTGGCAGTGGCAGGCCCTGGGCCTGCGCCCATTCCTGCAGCAGGGTCTTCGGATCACGTGTTTCTACGGGGGCCGACGAAAACTGGTCCGCCCAGCCCGCTTCCACGAATTTCCGGGCTGCAGACAGGCCTCCGTCCAGATAGACCGCGCCGATCACCGCTTCGCACGCGTCGCCCATGGTAGACTCGCGCTCATTGCCGCCAGACGCGATTTCGCCGTCAGACAGGATGATGAATTCCTGCAGCTTGAAGTGCCGGAAGGCCTCGGCGCAGGCGCCCTTCTTGACGAACCGGTTCAGGCGCGGAGCAAGGTCGCCCTCGCTCTCGGTCTTGCGGCGCTCGATCAGGCGCTCGGCGATGAGCAGGTTCAGGACGCGGTCACCAAGGAATTCAAGGCGCTGGTTGGACAGCCGAACCGAGTCTGCCGACGCGATTGCACTCGGATGCGTCAATGCCTGGACCAACAATTGCCTGCCCTTGAAATGATAGCCAATACGGTCCTGAATCGTCTTGACCTGGGCGTCCGACAGGCTCGGAACAGAGGCCTTGGCCGCGGCGCGCAAGCGGGTACGTTTGGGGCGGGCAGGCTTCATGGCAGGACCGGAATGGCTTCAATGATGACGTGGGCTTCCGCCCACGGATGGTCATCTGTAATCGTCAGGTGGATCACGGCTTCATGGCCCTCGGGAAGCAGGACGGCGAGACGCGTGGCGGCGCCGCCCGTCAGGGCCAGCGTGGGCTTTCCCGACGGCAGGTTCACAACGCCAAGATGGGTCCAGTGCACGCCGCGCCTGGGCACACCCGTGCCCAATGCCTTGGCGCAGGCTTCCTTCGCCGCGAACCGCTTGGCATAAGTTTCTGCCGTGCGGTGCCTGCCCCGTGCAAGCGCAATTTCGGTGTCCGTAAACACGCGCCGCTCGAACCGCTCGCCAAAGCGGGCCAATGTCTTTTCGATCCGCTCGATATTGCAGAGGTCGTTGCCGATCCCGATGATCATGCCCGCGCCTCATCCATCAGGCGGCGCATCTCGCGAATCGCCGCCGGCAGGCCAATGAAAATCGCTTCGCCGACAAGGAAATGGCCGATGTTCAGTTCCGTAATTTGCGGGATGGCCGCGACAGGCGTCACCGTGTCGAAAGTCAAGCCGTGTCCGGCTTGCGGTTCTATCCCCATACGCACGGCCTCTTGCGCGCAATTACGGATGCGATCCAGTTCCAGCTCGGCTAGCTTGTCTTCGCCCGCCTGAATGAACTCGACGAACCGGCCTGTGTGGAATTCGCAAATCTGCACTCCCAGCGCTTTGGCCGCATGCAATTGCACCATGTCTGGTTCGATGAAGAATGAAACGCGGCTGCCATTCGTGTTCAGCTGGCGTACAAAATGCGCGAGATGATTGTGAGCCCGCGCGGCATCGAGGCCGCCCTCGGTCGTCAGTTCAGCGCGCTCCTCGGGCACGAACATCGCCGTCTCCGGCTTGAACCGTAGTGCGATGTCCAGCATCTCCTCAGTCGCCGCCATTTCCATGTTGATCGGCAGGCGCGTGGCCGTGCGGATGTCCACGAGGTCGTCATCGCGAATGTGCCGCCGGTCTTCGCGCAGGTGCAGCGTGATCCCGTCGGCACCCGCTTCGGTCGCCATCAGGGCCGCACGCATCGGATCAGGATGCTTGCCGCCGCGCGCATTGCGTATCGTCGCCACATGGTCGATATTCACGCCGAGGCGTATGCGTCCTGCCATCAGGCAAGGCCTCGCGATCCGGGCTTCACCGCTTCTATCGCGGCCAGTTCCGGCGGCAGGTCATCGGCGGCATAGTCAGGAAAATCCACGGCAGCCAGCGACACGAGTTCACAGCCCACGTCTGCCTTGCCATTCGATCGGTCGATAATGCACGCTCCGCCCACGACTTCGCCGGGCAACCGGTCCAGTGCCTCGACTGTCTCGCGGAATGACAGGCCCGTCGTCACGATATCCTCGGCAATCAGTACGCGCTCGCCTTCGGCAATCGCAAAACCGCGCCGGAAGGCCAGCTTCCCGTCAACACGCTCGGCGAAGATCGCTCGGGCCTTAAGGTGTCGCGCCAGCTCGTAGCCCGGAATGATGCCGCCCACAGCCGGGCCTGCCACAACGTCGATCTTCCCGAATGTCGCGGTGAGCTTCTCGGCCAGCGCCTTGCACAGGCGCTCGGACAAGTCGGGCTGCGAGAAGACCAGGGCCTTTTGCAGGAAGACCGGGCTGCGCCGCCCGGACGACAGGATGAAGTGCCCTTCAAGCAAGGCGCCTGCCTCGCGAAACACCGCCAGCACGTCTTCACTCGTCATCTTCAACCTCCTGATCGCGCACCGCCCGGTCCACCACGGCCAGCGATCGGAGCGCCGCAAGTATCTGCGTCAGGCGCTTGAGGTCTTCAACCTCAATCTCCATCACCAGTTCGGTGAAATCCGTGCCGCGTTCGGTTGTCGCGATCCGTATGATATTTCCATTCGCTTGCGCCACAGCCGTGCAGAGCTTTGCCAGCACGCCTTTTTCATTGGCCGCGTTGATACGAATACGCCCCACGGCGACGGCACCTGTCTTGGCCAGTTCGGTCCATTTCAGGTCGACCCAGAGTTCCGGATGGTCGTCGTACTCGGCGAGTTTCGGACAACTCGCGACGTGTACGACGAGGCCTTTTTCCGGCTCCCGCACACCCATGATCCGGTCACCCGGCAGAGGGCAGCAGCACTGGCCAAGGTGCAGCGTCACGCCCGGCATCAGATCCTCGCCCGAGACGAGCAAAGGCGCATGCGTGCTGTCGAGCCGCATCTTGTTGTCATCGTCGAACCGTTCCGCCCGATAACCCGGGAAGGCCGCCTCCATGATGTCAGACGACGAAATGCGCCCTCTCCCGACGGCTTCGGCCATATCTTCCCGGTTCTCGAATCCGGCCAGTTGGGCTGTATGGGTCATTTTCACGTCAATTGGGTCAATTCCGGCCCGGCGCAGGGCCTGGTTGATCAGTCCGACGCCAAGGCGGCGGAACTCGATCTGGTCGCGCTCGCGCACCAGTCGGCGGATGGAAGACCGTGCCCGCCCGGTGATTGTCATTGCCTCCCAGCCGACAACCGGGGCCGCGACCTTGCCGCGCAGGATATCCACGACATCGCCATTCTTCAGGGGGCGCCGCAGCGATTTCACTTCGCCATTTATCCGGGCGCCGATTGTCGTGTCCCCTACAGCCGAGTGCACGGCATAGGCAAAATCCAGCGGCATCGCGCCCGCTGGCAGGATGATCAGCTTGCCCTTGGGACTGAACGCGAACACGTGCTCGCGATACATTTCCAGCTTGGCGTGCTCAAGGAATTCACTCGGATCTCCACCATCCTGGAGCAGCTCGGCAAAGGCTTCGAGATTGGCCTTGGGATCAAGGCCCGCAGCGCGTGCCGAATCCAGGTCAAACCCGTACGACTTGTTCTTGTATCCCCAGTGCGCCGCCACGCCAAACTCGGCCGTCCGGTCCATCACCTCGGTCCGGATCTGCAGCTCGACCCGGCGATTGCCCGAAGCACGCACAGTCGTGTGCAGCGAGGCATAGCCATTCGGCTTCGGCACCGAGATATAGTCGCGGAACCGATCCGGGATACAGGCCCACAGCGTATGGACTTCACCCAGCACCTGGTAACACGCGTCCACATCGTTCACGATGATCCGGAAGGCAAACAGGTCGGCCACATCACGGAACGAAATCGACTTGCGTTCCAGCTTGCGCCACAATGAATAGGGCTGCTTCTTGCGGCCCTTGATCTTGGCCTGGATGCCCGCGATGTCCATCAACTGCCGCAGGTGGTCATCGATACGCTGTAGATCGTCCGCGTTATCGGCAGCCAGTTCTTCCTGCCGGTACAGGATCGCGCGACGCGCCTCGGGGTTCAGTTCCTCGAAGGCGAGATCTTCCATCTCGGCGGCGAGCGAGTAGAGGCCAACGCGGCGCGCCAGCGGTGCGTAAATGTCCATCGTCTCACGCGCGGTACGTTCGCGGCTTTCGGGTTTCTTGCGATGGTGCAGCGTGCGCATATTGTGCAGCCGGTCAGCCAGCTTCACCAGGAGCACACGCAAGTCGCTCGTCGTCGCCAGGATGAATTTCTGGAAATTCTCGGCCTGCGCCGATTCCTTGGAGGTAAATTCCAGCGCATCGAGTTTGGTGACACCATCGACCAGTTCCGCAACATCGGCACCAAAGCGCACCTCGATATCGCCAATGTCGATCTTTGTGTCTTCCACGACATCGTGGAGCAGGCCCGCGACAATGGTCACCTCATCGAGGCGCACGTCGGCCAGCAGGCTCGCAACTTCCACGGGGTGGGAATAATAGGCATCGCCGGAATCGCGTGTCTGCGTGCCGTGGTGCAGCTTGGCGAAGTCATAAGCCGCGCCGAGCAGCTCGGATTTCACGCGCGGGTGATAGGCGCGGACTTTTGCGATCAGCTCTTCGCGCGACAGCACGCGCCGCAGCTCGGCCTGATTTTCGGTCGAATCTATCGTGCCAGCTGCATCGCCAGCCCCTTTGTCCTTTGCGGAAAGGGCGCTGCCGTCCATGGAGCCCCCTAGAGTCGGTCGTCTCGCCCGGACTCGATTTCGGCCTGATACGCTCGCAAGACGTCGTCTTCGGTGGCCGCAGGGCCGGACAGGAGTGCAAGGCGATCGGCTTCGCGTTCGCTTTCCTCACTTGGCCGCACTTCCTGCAGGTTCGAGATCATCGCCTCTTTCACGACTTTCAAGTCGATCGTTTCGTCCGCGATCTCGCGCAGCGACACAACCGGGTCCTTGTCATTGTCCCGGTCGATTGTCAGAGGCGAACCTTCACGGATCATGCGGGCGCGATGCGACGCGAGCAGGACCAGTTCGAAACGGTTCGGCACTTTCTGGATGCAGTCTTCGACGGTAACACGGGCCATGGGGGGCAATCTCCTTGAAGCCGATCCTTATATGCAGTGCAGCAAGCAGGCGCAACCCGGCTATTGCGCCATAAACGCAGCCTGAGTATGCCAGTCATATAAGATAATTCGGCATTTTTATTAGCTTCAAGTCTAAAGCACCAAAGGAATAAAGCCAATGGCCTTTTACAAGGACGAGCGTCTGGCCCTGTTTATCGATGGCGCAAACCTCTATTCAGCGGCCCGGGCCGTGGGGCTTGAGATCGATTTTCGCAAGCTTTTGAAGGAATTCCAGGGCAAGGGCCGCCTCCTGCGGGCCAATTACTACACAGCGCTTGTGGAAACCGACGAATACAGCCCGATCCGCCCGCTGGTCGATTGGCTCGCCTATAATGGATACAACGTCATCAAGAAGCCGGCGCGGGAATTCACTGACCGCGAGGGCCGAAAACGCGTCCGCGGCAGCATGGACGTCGAACTCGCCGTCGACATGCTCGAAACCGCCCGGAACATTGACCATATCGTCCTGTTCAGCGGCAATGGCGACTTCCGGCGCGCCGTCGAGGCTGTGAAGGCGCGAGGCGTTCGCGTCTCTGTCGTGTCGACTGTCGCCTCCAGTCCCCCGATGATTTCAGACGACCTGCGCCGTGAAGCAGACCATTTCATCGACCTGGAAGACCTCGGCGAGCTCATCGCCCGCCCCCGACGCGACTTTTCCGAGGATGAACAGCACGGCGACGACGCGGACTAGGTGTGATCTTTCAATAGGTTGTCCGTTCGGGGCTGATCGGACGGGCCTTTTTACAAACCCAATCGCCGTGACGCATAAGTAGCCAGTCGCACGCTCTCCCAAACGTGCGGTTGGTCATGACAGGGATTTGGGGCGTCTCGGCAAGCCGGGAACGCTTTAGCGCGTGCGATCAGGCCTCACGTAAACCACATGCGGCCGGCGCCAGGCCTGCACGACCGTGACGAGGCCCCATACCCAATTGGCGATCAGGACCAGTATACCGATCCCGCTGACGGGAATGAGGAAGATGCCCACAGGGATCAGGCAGAGCTGGATGATCGCGGTGCCGAAACGTCCGACGAAAAGCGTACCAAGCCCCGGAACAATGAAATTGAGGATGAAGGCCACGATCTTGAACGTACCCTTGGTGGTGCCCACCACGACACGACCGGCCATCTGTCCCATTCCGGGCCTCTGCGCAATTGTCTGGTCGCTCTCGTATTCGGGGGTCGGATAGGGTGCCATGCAACGGATGTGGCCTCGTTAACCTTGACCTTCAATACGTTGAACTGTCAAACCTACCGCGCCGGCACATGGGCGGCGATTAGCTGCGGTCCTTGCGCGGCAAACGCCCGCTCCATTGCCTCGTCGAATGCCTCGGCGGTATCGACCGCCACGGCCGGCACACCCATGCTCTGCGACAGGGCCACCCAATCGATCTCTGGTTGGTCCAGCTCCAGCATGCTCTTGGCCGTCGGGCCCGGATTTCCGGCTCCGGTCCGCGCGAGTTCGATATTCAGGATGCGATAGGAGTGATTGACGAATACGACCGTTACCACGTTCGCGCCTTCGCGCGCCATGCTCCACAAGGCCTGGTTTGTATACATTGCCGCGCCGTCGCCTGTCAGGCACAGGACCTTCCTGTCCATTGCCGCCATGGCCGCCCCAAGCGCCAGGGGCATGCCCTGCCCGATCGCTCCGCCGGTCAGCATCATCCAGTCATGCGGGCGGGCCTTCTGCGTCATCAGGAAAGCCGGCAGGCCGTTCGACACGCCATCATCCGACACGAAACTTCCTTCCGGCAGGTGGCGCGCGATCGACTGTCCGACACTTGCCGCGTTCAGGCCCCCACTCGGCATGCCCGGCTGTTCGAATACCGCGAATGGCGCCGCTTCTTTCGCGCCCAGTGCATCGGCCAGCGCGCCAAGGATGGCCGCACTGTCGCTTTCTGGTCCGCCAAGTATCATTGTCGTGCAGCCTTCCGGCACCAGCACGCTCGGCTTGCCCGGATAAGCGAAGAAGGCCACCGGCACTTGCGTGCCCGCTACCAGCATCAGGTCGCACCCTTCCAGATCTGCCATCGCGCCTTCGGCAAAATACTGCATCCGGTCCGGAATGAACCGCCCGGCCCCGCGGGCCTGCCGCGGGAAGAACGTATCCGTCATCACGCGCACGCCCGCCGCCTTCAGCCGCGCCGCCGTCGCCAGGCCTGCCTCTGTCAGCGCCGTGCCATTGATCAGGATCATCGGCTTGGCCGCCGCCTTGACGGCCTTTGCCGCGGCCTCGACCCGGTCTGCATCCGGCGCATGCAGCACTGGCCTTGCCCGTGTCTTGCCCGGCTTTCCGCCCTCCAGCCAGGCCGTGTCAGCCGGCAGGATCAGCGCAGCTGGGCCTGGCACGGGCGAAAGGCTGGCCTCCCAAGCCTCAGCGGCCAACTCGCCTGCCCGCGCCACCATGTCGGCGGACTTGATCCACACCGAGTTGGGCCCTGCCATGCCCCTTATGTCGGACGCCAGCGGCGCATCATAGCGCTGGTGCGGCACGGCATGGTCGCCGATCACATTGATCATCGGCGTCCAGGCCCGGCGTGCGTTGTGGATATTTGCCCCGCCATTCAGGTAGCCGGCGCCGAGATGCAGCAGGGTCATCGCCGGACCGCCCGTCACGCGCGCATGGCCATCTGCCGCGCCCGTCGCGACCCCCTCAAAGAGGCAGAGCACCGAATGGATACGCGGCTCGTGATCGAGCGCGGTCACGAGATGCATTTCCGACGTGCCGGGATTGGCGAAGCAGGCGGAGACACCATGATCGGCAAGCGTCGAGACGAGCGCTTCCGCGCCGGTCATATTACGTTCAGGTTCAGTGGTCATTGGTGGTAAAGCCCTCGATTGTCTGTGCGCTTGTGTAGCGCGTTCGCAGAGAGGGTCAAAGCGGGACGCGCGACGCCTTCGGAGCAGATTTGGCGTCTACACCGACAGCTTCGCGATCCACCCGCCAGCCAAAGGGGATCTGGCTGAAGCCGCCATAGGTGGACATGCAGATCCATATGTATTCTCAAGTACAGATTGAATACATTTCATCAAGGATCCGACGTTTCCGGCAGTTTTACCTGAATATACTATTCAACAACTGATAAATATGACGTCTGGCGCAGATGAATCCGAGTAAATTCGTTCAACCTGATCCTTGCGCAGGTCCAGCGTGCGTCCCTGGTTCATATAGCCCTTTTCGGTAATCTCGCCCGCATCGGCTTGCGGCGGCGTCTCCTGCAGCAGGATTCGCGCGATCCGCGCTGATGCCTTCGGATGCGCCGCATTGTGCGCCAGCAGCCCTTCCTTCACCGCTCCGATGACTTTCGGATGATGCGCGAGTTCCGCCAGTGGCAAAGGCTCACCAACCAGCCGCTGGCACCATGCCTCGTTGAGGAAGCCGAGCAGGCAGATTTCGTCGCGGTTCAGTCCGCACACGACCGCGTCCGACAGCGCCCCGCCCGTTGCGGCGACCGCCTGCACCCGCACCGTACCGGCGGACACCCAGGTCCCGCTCGCAAGCTTGAATTCCTCTGCCGTGCGGCCATCGAATGCGAGGCCCTTTTCCGGGTGGTCCGGATCGACAAAGCGCACCGCGTCGCCCAGCCGGTAATATCCTTCTTCATCGAATGCCGCCGTGGTCTGCGAGGGGTTACGATAATATCCCGGCGTCACGTTGATGCCTTTCACCCGCAACTCCAGCTTGCCGGCATTCGGTACCAGCTTGAACGTGTTCCCAGGCAGCGGCAGGCCAATCAGGCCCATCACGTCATTCGGCCAGTGGACGTTCGACGCAGTCGGCGAGGTTTCCGTTGCGCCATAACCGGCCGAAAGCGAAATCCGCTCTCCCGTCACGCCCACGGCCACCGCCTGGATACGCTCATAGATATCCTGCCCCATCGCAGCGCCGCCATATGCCATGCAGACAATTCGCTTGAAGAAGGATTGCGCCAGTTCGTCATCGCGCTCCAGTTCCGTCGCCAGAGCCGCCCACGCGGCCGGCACGGTCGTATGCTGCGTCGTTGAAATTTCCTTCATGTTACGGATCATCTCGGGCAGGCGCGCCGGCGTCGGCGCGCCCTGGTCGATATATAGCGTGCCGCCCCAGTCCAGCATGTTGTGCAGGATCGAATGGGCGCCATAGGTATGGCTCCAGGGTAGGAAGTTGCACATCACCTGTGGTCCGCCCGTAATGGCATCGAGCTTTTCCTCGTCCCAGACCGACCGGATCATCCTGGCATTCGCCGCCACCATGCCATGCAGGTTGATCACCGCCTTCGGCTCTCCTGTGGAACCGGAGGTGAGCATGTATTTCGCGACCGTCTCAGGCTTCAGCGCCGCGTAGGCGGCGTCGACCGCATCAGCCGGCTCCTTGGCAAAGCGACCGATATTGACGCAATCACATCCCTTCGGCGCGTTCCGGCTGTAGAGCACCGGCCGGTTGCCCACGCCCATGCCATCAAGGCCGCGCTGGTATTCGGCGCCATCCTCGACATAGATGAATTTTGGCCCTGTCAGCTGGTCGATATATTTCAGGCGCGCGAAGTCTTCACTCAACAGTGCATAGGCGGGTGTCACGGGCACGACCGGGCTGCCTGCCCACATCGCGGCATACATGACAAGCGCATGATCAATCGCATTCTTCGACAGGATCATCACCGGCGCGTCCGGCCCGGCGCCTGCGTCGATGAAGCCCTGAGCCAGCCGGCGCACGCGCTCCAGCCCTTCGGCATAGGTCATCTCGCGCCAGCCGTCCGATTGCGGGTCTTCCGGTACGCGCTCGGCCAGCCAGATCCGGTCAGGCGCCTCGGCCGCCCACTTCACCAGCGGCGCCAGCATATGCGCAGGATAGGGTTTCAACGGCTGGCCGTTGTTCAGGTAGATCGTGCCGTCCGGGCGGCGGTCGATTTCCAGCTTCAGCGGCAGGTATGGCACGTCGCGGAATGGTAAGTGTGAGGTACTCATGTCAGGCCTTTTGTCTGAATATGGATCACGGCGCCACAATGCTTGCAGTGGACGGCGTCGGAGTCGTGCATGGTCAGCCCGCAGGTCTCACATTCCTGCACCACCTTGTCGGTCGGCTGCAATATGGCGCGCACCAGGCGCAGGAACAGGGTCAGCCCCAGCACCATGATGACAATGGCAATCAGCTTGCCGCTCTCGCCCACCAGCAACACGTCGCCATAGCCTGTCGTGGTCAGGCTGGTCACTGTGAAATAGAGCGCGTCGAGATAGGTATCGATACTCTCATTGATCCGCACCTGCGAGACATAGACCAGCGCCGCCATGATGAAGACGAACACGACAAGGTTGGTCACCCGGTCGATCACCTGTTCGTGGCGCGAGACGAATCTCCACATCCTCCCCGCCCGGCGGATGAAGGTAAATGCGCGGATCGCCCGCACCGCCCCTAACACGCGCAGGAAGGCGAGGTTCGCTACGAGAAGCGGCGCGAACATGGTGATGACGACGATGAGGTCGGCCCAGGGCAGGAATCGCATGAGGAATTTGCGTTTCGACTTGGCGATGTAGAACCGCGCCACGAGGTCGAACAGGATCACCGTGCCGATGGCGTAATCAATGCCGACATGATGCTGGCCCCGCTCGGCGAACGGGGCCAGCAGGAAATACGCAATGGTCATGAAGTCGAAGATGAGCATAGCCCAGCGGAAGATGAACGGTCCGCGCCCATGCCCCTCGTAAAGCCAGAACAGCCCCCGGTTCAGCCCTTTGCGATGGCTCAAGACAAGTCCTCGAAAAATCCCATTGCCAAGCGCGAGCCTATCCCGGTGATATTTGCTTCATTCTGCATGAGCGCTTTGCGAAAAGCAAAGTCGCACGCCAGATAGGCTGCAGATGACGTTTTGTACACTCGCCCGGATAGCGCGCAAATTCGCCTGAGGATCTGGCGCCATGGCCTGCTTGACCTTAAACGCCCTGCAATTCACGATGGAAGCGTCACAAAGCGAAGAGACAGTGCATATGCGAAAAGACGGCGTCCTCTCTCACCTGAAAATCTGGCTCGCTGCGTCTGCCGTCGCACTTGCGCCTGCATGTGGTGGTGGAGGCGGGTCCGGCGGCGCATCGCCACCCCCACCTCCCCCGCCGCCTCCCGCCGCAGCAGGCCCGACCTGGACGCAGGGTGTTTATGCCTCGGCAAGCACCTTTGCGGACAAATGCCAGGTCGTCCGCACAGGTGTGGACATCGAAGGAAACGCTTTCCCGGACCAGGCCGGATCCGTGTTGCAGGAAATGTTCTGGTTGCGGTCATGGACGCATGAAACTTACCTTTGGCCCGATGAAGTCACGGACCGGAACCCGAGCACCTACACCGACCGGATCGCCTATTTCGACACCCAGAAGACATTCGCCACGACCGCGTCTGGCGAAAACAAGGATGATTTCCACTTCAATCAGACGACAGAAGAATACCTGGAGCAGCGCAATTCCACCGCCGTGCCAGGCTATGGCGCCGCGTTCGCCGTGTTTTCGTCCACGCCGCCACGCGATATTCGCATCCGCTATACCGAGCCTGGATCGCCTGCATCCGAATCCTCCCTTGGTCAGCCCAAGCTGGTGCGCGGCAGCCGCATCCTGCAGATAGATGGCATCGACGTCGTCAATGGCGCCGGCACGCAGGCGCAAGTTGACCAGCTGAACCGGGCGCTCTCTCCGCAGACCGTCGGCGAACAGCATGATTTCGTTGTGCGCGATCCGGGCAGCTCGACCGACCGCGCCATCTCGCTGGCTGCGGCCAACATCGCTCCCAAGCCTGTCAACCGCTTCTCGACCATCGACACATCGGCAGGCAAGGTCGGCTACGTCCTGTTCAACACGTTCAGTCCCTTTGCATCGGAAAAGGATCTCGCCGACACGATCACGTCGCTGAAAGCATCCGACATCAACGACCTGGTCCTGGACCTGCGCTACAATGGTGGCGGCCTACTCGCCGTCTCGTCCCAGCTCGGCTACATGGTTGCCGGACCGGCCCGCACGCAAAACAGGGCGTTCGAACAATTGCGGTTCAATGCTGCTGCTGGCAGTCGCAACCCGGTGACCGGGGCATTCAATGACCCGATCCCGTTCTATTCGACCGGGCTCGGTTTCTCCCTCACCGATGGCCAGCCATTGCCACGCCTCGACCTTCCCCGCGTCTACATTCTGACAACGGCCCTCACGTGCAGCGCCAGCGAAGCCCTGGTCAATGGCCTGAGAGGCGTCGATGTGGACGCGGTCCTCATCGGGGATACGACATGCGGCAAGCCGTTCGGCTTCTATCCGGCCTCCAATTGCGGCGAGACCTATTACAGCATCCAGTTCCAGGGCGTGAACGACAAGGGGTTCGGTGACTATACGGATGGCTTCACACCGCAAAACTCATCCAATGCCTTTGCCGTGAAGGCACCGGGCTGCACCGTGGCGGACGATTTCAGCCGAGAACTCGGAGATACGAGCGAAGCCCTGCTCGCCGCAGCTCTGCAGCATCGCCTCGATGGCACCTGCCCGGCCGTGCCGGTATCAAGCCAGTCGCCCCAGAGCATGAGCGTGAGCAAGGCGACCACAGCTGACGGACCGCCGCTCGAATTGCCCGGGCAATCGCTCTCGGAAACCAATCGCGACATGAGCATGCCACGCACGAAATGGAGTACCGGCCGATGATCAGACGCACACCCCTTTGCTATATATTCGCCAGCCTGTCCCTATTCGCCCTGCCAGCTTGCCAGACACATGCCGACATGACACCCGCGACGCTCACGACGGCAAATGCTGCCAATATCAGCATACTGAAAGCCGCACTCGGTGATGCAATGGGGCGCGCCAATATCGAGATCGCGGCAGCCGACCTGACCACGGCCACGCATGTCTCTGTCCTCCCGCCCCCGCCCGGAAAGTTCGAAACGCACAGCGTCGCCATGCCCGTGGCGTTCGACATCGTCCTGGACGACGGGGTTTGCACACTGGTGCGCCGCGACACCGGCGAACGCCACGCGGCGCCTGGCCTGGCTTGCCGGCCGGCGAAAGGCTGACGACCGCCGAGGCCTGACACCTGCAGCCTTTTAAGCGCCTGCCTCCAAACCGGCTATGGACGAGGCGAGATTCTCTCGGGCTGCCTCATCCCATTCTGCATGGGCAAGGTCGCTCAGGTAAAGCCGCTCACGGCCAAGGAAATCCTTCAGGATGGCGCCCCTTGCGGCGTTGTACACGTCCTCGGGAACAAAGGCATATTCCGCGCGGATATCATGCTGCTTCTGCGCGAAGGCCGCCGCGGGCGCGGCGAAGGATGACAAGTCAATGTCGAGGAACAGCGCGAGGTCATCTGCATCCGGGCCGGTCATCCCCTCCGGCACCCTATGCCCGGCCGTGGCCCGGATAATCTTCGCGGCGAAGGCAATGTCGTCCGGCGGCAGGTGGCCGGCGGCCTCCTGCTCCAGCAGTTGTGCACTCTGGTCCTCATTGTCAGCTGCTGCAGGATCGTAGATCGCATCGTGCCAGTAGAGCGCCCAGAGGACCGGTTCGGGGCGGTGGAAATGCGATTCCCAGCGGCGAAAATGCTTCAGCAGCGCCTCGACATGCGCCCATGTATGATCGTGTCGCTGCGGTTCGGCATAACGGACCTTCAGGGCATCCAGCAAACCGGCCGGTATACTCAAGCCTGCGGTTCCAGCGTTTCGTTGAAGCGCACTGGCTTGCCTCCGCCCTTGGCGACGATCTCGCCGTCGCGCATCACGAAGCCGCCACGTACAATGGTTGCCACCGGCCAGCCCGTCGCCTCGAACCCGTCAAACGGAGTCCAGCCGCATTTCGATTTCGACCACTCGGCGGTAATGGTTTGCTTGCGCGTCAGGTCCACGACGGTGAAGTCGGCATGATAGCCCTCGGCGATGCGGCCCTTGTCGGCAAGGCCGAACACGCGCTGCGGCCCGGCGCTGGTCAGTTCCACGAAGCGCTGCAGCGAGAGCTTCCCGTTATTCACATGCGTCAGCATGATCGGCACCATGGTCTGCACGCCCGGCATGCCGCTCGGGCTCGCCGGATAGGGCCGCGCCTTCTCCTCGATCGAGTGGGGCGCGTGATCCGATCCCATCACGTCGACGATTCCAGCATTCAGCGCGCGCCACAGCGCATCGACATGCTTCTGTTCGCGGATCGGCGGGTTCATCTGGGCATAGCCCTTCAGGCGCTGGTAGGCCTCAGGTGCCACCAGTGTCAGGTGCTGGGGCAGGCATTCGACGCTGGCCACATCCTTGGCATCGCGGAGCATCTCCAGCTCTTCCGCCGTCGTGATGTGCAGGACATGGATGCGCTTGCCGACCTTGCGGGCGAGGTTGAGCAAGCGCCGCGTCGACATCACAGCGGTCTCGACATCGCGCACGACTGGATGGCTCGTCCAGTCGCCTGTCACGGCCAGTTCGCGCCGTTCGGCGAGACGATACTCGTCCTCCGAGTGGAATGCCGCGCGCCGCTTGATCGCCCGCAGCACGGCCTCGACGCCCTCGTCATCATGCACCAGCAGGTCGCCGGTCGAGGCGCCCATGAACACTTTCACACCGCAACAGCCCTGCGTCCGTTCCATCTCGGCCAGCAGGCCGACATTATCATGCGTCGCCCCGGCATAGAATGCGTGGTCGATATCCATCCGCCCCTTTGCCCGCTTGAGCTTGTCGGCCAGCATCTCGGGGCTTGTCGTCGACGGGTTCGTGTTCGGCATCTCGAACACGGCCACCACGCCGCCCAGCGCCGCCGAGCGCGCGCCTGACTCCAGGTCTTCCTTCCATTCGAGGCCCGGCTCGCGGAAATGGACCTGGCTGTCGATCACGCCGGGCAGGATATGCAGTCCGCCGGCCTCATAAGTCTCAGCCGCACTGGCGGCTGACAGGTCGCCGATTTCCACAATTCGCTCGCCGCGCACGCCAATATCAACGCGGGCTTCGCCGCCGGGAGTGACGACGGTGCCGCCACGCAGGATCAGGTCAAATGTCTTGTTCATGGTCCCTATATGCTACCGCTTGCCGGGCCTGTCATCCCGTAACGCTGCCGCAGCGCTTGACCTCACCCGTGCTGCACCGCACAAACCGCGCTGAACAGAAACAGGAATCGCCATGAAACCCGCCAGCGCCCGGACCACTACCCCTTCTGCCCTGCGTCCACTCGCCATCGGCCTGATCGGGGTCGCTGCGCTGACGGCATCTTCCTATATCTCGGTCCCGATATACCCGGTGGCGATAACGCTGCAAACAATGGTTGTCCTGCTGATGGGCGCTTTGCTGGGCCCGCGCATGGGGGCCGCCATCGTCCTCTCGTGGCTGGCCTTGTCGATGACCGGCGCGCCTGTGCTGGCCGACGGCAAGTCCGGACTTGTCGCCTTTGCCGGTCCGACAGCCGGTTATCTTGCGGCCTTCCCGCTAGCTGCTTTCCTCGCCGGCCACCTGCCGAAGGGTGACCGTCTCGCTGCCCACGGCCTGCGCCTTGCCGGCTTTCTCGGCCTTCATGCCCTCGTATTGACGCTTGGCTGGGCCTGGCTGTCGGGCTTTATCGGCGCCGAAACTGCCTTCGCAGCAGGCGTTGTGCCCTTCCTGATCGGTTCGCTCCTGAAAAGTGGCCTCGCCACCGGAATCTACGCGGCATGGAAAGGCACTGACAAACAGGGCAGCGGCCACTAGGTTAGGCGCATGTCGAAACGCACCCTGCCCAATCGCTCAATCATTCGCCTGTCCGGTCCGGACATGCTGGCCCTGCTCGACCGCACGGTGACGCATTCGGTCGAAAACTGGAACACGGGCGAGATGCGCTACGGCGCGCTGCTCACGCCGCAGGGCAAGATCATTGCCGACTATCTCGCCATGCTGTCGCTCGACAATATCTACATCGACGTCCACAGCGACGCCGCAGACGATCTCGAACGCCGGCTCAAACTGTTCCGGCTCCGTTCCGATGTCGTGATCGAGCAACTCTTGGACGATGTGGTCACTGAGGGAAGCTGGGTCGATGTGCGATCGACGCAGCTGCCCCACCGCGCGATCTCGCCGAAGGCCGAAATCGGCCTCGATATGCCGGATGACGAATGGCACGCCAAGCGTATCGCGGCAGGCGTGCCCGAATGGGGCGCCGACTACCGCTCTTCGACGGTTTTCCCCACCGACGTGAACATGGATGTCATGGGCGGGATCGATTACAAGAAGGGCTGCTTCGTCGGCCAGGAAGTTGCCAGCCGCATGAAACGCAAGGGCAAGATCCGCAAGCGGACCCTGCCTGTACACGGTGCCGGGCTGAAGCGTGGAGGCGAAGTGCTCGCAGGCGGTTCCATTGGCACCGTTACCAGCGTTTCTGGCACCACGGGACTGGCAATGATCCGCACCGACCGCATGGTGTCGGCCGAAGCCGCCGGTCACGCCTTCACCTGCGGCGGCCAGCCTGTCACCATCGACCGTCCGTCCTGGCTCGACCTAGAACTGATTGCCCTGACGGCCGCCAATGACTGACGCGCCCTATTGCGCCTGGGCCCCTATGAATGACGCAATCTACCGCGGCTACCACGATACGGAATGGGGCGTGCCCGAACGCGACTCCCGCGCCCTCTGGGAAAAGCTGCAGCTCGACGGCATGCAGGCCGGACTGTCCTGGATCACCATCCTGCGCAAGCGGGACTCGATCCGCGAGGAATTCGACGATTTCGAGCCTGAGCGCCTCGTCCGCTGGACACAGCCGCGCATCGAAAAAGCCCTGCAAAACCCCGGCATCATTCGCAGCCCGAAGAAGATCGAGGCAACCATCGGCAATGCCCGCGCTTTCCTTGACATGGCCGACACGGGGGAAGACTTTTCCAACTATTGCTGGGACTGGGTTGGCGGCAAGCCGATCGTGAACATATGGAAACACTTTCGCGAGGCCCCGACGTTCACGGACTGGTCCACGGCCATGTCGAAAGACCTGAAAAAGCGCGGCTTCAAATTTGTCGGCCCGACGATTGTCTACGCATGGGCGCAGGCAATTGGCATGGTGAATGACCATGATGTAACTTGCCCGCGTCACAAAGCTGTACAGGCGTACTAAAGATGAAACGACTCGCAATCACGGTTCTCGCCAGCCTGCCGCTCCTTGCGGCCTGCTCGTCGACGTCAGGTCCCGAATACCGCAAACAGGTCGCTTGGAACCGATGCGCCAGTTCCCCCGGCCCCGAAGCCCGCGCCTCCTGCATGAAAACCCAGATCGCGCTGTTGGAAGCCGCTGACCGGGCCGACGCTGAAAGCATCAAGGCAAGGCAGGAAGACGCCGAAGATCGTCAGGCCAGGATCGCGGCACACGGCGTTCCCGCAGACAAAGCACAGCAAACGACTGAGTCCGGCCTGACCTGGCCCAAGTAAACACTTGCATCTCGTCTCTCGACCCGATGCGCAACGCGGTTTACAGCTTCCCCATTGAATAGGCTATCGTAAGAAGTGCGGACTTCACCGCGCTCATCCTGAGGGCAAGATGAAAACTGCAGTTATATCGGCGACCGGTCTCTGGACGCCACAGCATTCGATTTCCAATGAAGAACTTGTCGAAAGCTACAATGCGTGGGCCGACAACTGGAATCTCGCCTACGCTGCCGAGATCGGTGCCGGCACCGTTGATCCGAAAACGCACTCCTCCGCCGAATTCATTGAAAAGGCGTCGGGCATCAAGTCGCGCTTCGTGATCGACAAGGAAGGCATCATCGATCCTGAAACAATGGCACCTCGCATCGATGAGCGACCAAACGAACAGATTTCCGTCATGGCCGAGATGGCCGTGCATGCTGCGCGCCAGGCGCTTGAGCGCGCTGGCCGCAAGCCGGAAGACGTTGATGCCGTGATTTGCGCGGCTTCCAACATGCAGCGCGCCTATCCGGCCATGGCCGTTGAAATACAGGCCGCGCTCGGATGCGGCGGCTTCGCCTTCGACATGAACGTAGCCTGTTCGTCGGCGACATTCGGCATCCAGACAGCGGCAGATTTCATCCGCAGCGGCAGCGCCAAATCGGTCCTCATGGTCAATCCGGAAATCTGTTCCGGCCACCTGAACTTCACTGACCGCGACAGCCACTTCATTTTCGGAGATGTCGCGACCGCAGTCCTCGTCGAGGAGGAAAGCATCGCGCCAGCCGGACACTGGAAAATCCTCGGCACAAAACTCAAGACCGAGTTCTCCAATAATATCCGCAACAATTTTGGCTTCCTCAATCGCGCTGCGCCGGAAGGAATCGGCTCACCGGACAAGCTTTTCGTGCAGGAAGGCCGCAAGGTTTTCCGCGAAGTCGTCCCGATGGTTGCCAACATGATCGCCGAGCATCTCTCCGAGCTTGGCCTGGAAGGCACAGACTTGCGCCGCATGTGGCTGCATCAGGCGAATGCCAACATGAACCGCCTGATCTCGTCGAAAGTCCTGGGACACGAAGCCAACGATGACGAAAGCCCGACCGTGCTCGACACCTATGCCAATACATCCTCGGCAGGATCGATCATCGCCTTCCACAAGCATTCGGTCGACTTCAAGCCCGGCGACAAAGGCCTGATCTGTTCGTTCGGTGCGGGTTATTCGGCTGGAACGGTTATTGTGGAAAAAGCGGCCTGATCCCGCATTTGCGAGGGGCTCATCCTAAGCGAAGTCGAAGGACAAGACCCGGTCGGCCCGCAATGTCTGGATTCCGCCGCGCCCTATCCTTCGACTTCGCTCAGGGTGAGCGTTTGATCAGGGCCGGATGGGGATACGAGGACCTATTCTTCGAGGTCTTCTGCGAACATGTCGCCCCAAAGGGCGATACGGCTGGCGCGAACGGCTTCGACGACGACAATGATACAGCCGCCGAGCAATACGCAGAATGGCAGCGTCTGGCCGGAAATGAACTGTGTCATTGAATCGATCATGTCTGTTCCTTGCTCGACCGCATATCGACGGCGGCCTTTGGCGTGAGATGTGCAATCGTTATGCCGCAAAGGACTTAACATGGCATTTGCCGATCAAGGCGCAAATGGGGTCACTTCGTAACCGGATTGCCTCCGTTTCTTTACCCTTGCTACCAATAGCTTAAAGATGACCCGGATGAGCACCCCAGCGAAGCGTTCTGTTAAACCACCTCGAGTCTGGCAGCGCATGCTGTCGGGACGTCGGCTCGACCTTGCCCATCCCTCGCCCGTGGATATCGAGATCGAGGACATTGCCCATGGCCTCGCTCGTGTGGCCCGCTGGAATGGCCAGACAAAGGGCGGCCACGCCTTCTCGGTAGCCGAGCATTCGGTAATCGTCGAAGATCTCTGCCACATGCTGGAACCAGGACTCAATCCTCGCGATCGCCTGACAGCGCTCCTGCATGACAGCCCGGAATACGTCATCGGCGACATGATCTCGCCGTTCAAGGCGCTGCTCGGCGAAAGCTACAAGTCGATCGAGGCCCGCCTGCAGGAGGCAATCCATATCCGGTTCGAGCTGGCGACGGTCACCCCGGTCAGGCTAAAGAAACTGATCAAGAAAGCCGATCATATCTCGGCCTGGTTCGAAGCGGTCCAGCTCGCCGGTTTCTCCGAGGCAGAATCGAACAAGCTGTTCGGCGAGCCACCGGAGGGTATTCGCCTCAAGCTGAAACCGCTTTCGGTGCCCGCAGCGCAGGAAGCTTTCCTTGCGCGTTACGGGCAACTGCACAATGATTTCGAAATGAGTAAACGGCGATGACCTATTCTGTACTGATTGGCCTGTCTGCCGTTATGGTTGCCATCGAGGATGATGCGCCGCTTGTCCTCGTCAGCCAGCGCGACACCGGCGAAGACGCCCTGCCTTTCGGCCCGTTCGACCCGGAACGCCACCGCACCTTCGACCTGTCGCTGCGCGGCTGGGTGCGGGAACAGACCGGCTTCGAACTCGGTTATGTCGAACAGCTCTACACGTTCGGCGACAAGGACCGTGATACCCCCGAGGCCACCCTTTCAGACACCCTACACGCCGCCCGCGTCATCTCGGTCGGCTACCTCGCCCTGATGCCTGAAGCCGCACCAACCGACTCACGGTTCGCGGCCCGCTGGCAGGGATGGTACCGCTACTTCCCGTGGGAAGACCATCGCCACGGTCGCCCCGCAATGATCGACGCTGAACTCGCGCCCCACCTCTACACATGGGTTGCCGGCAACACGCAACGCCTCGACCGCGCCCGTATCGCCTTCGGTCTCGACGGTGCCCGGTGGGTCGAGGAACGCGTGCTGGAGCGATACGAGCTGCTGTATGAAGCCGGGCTTGTCGCCGAATGCGCGCGCGATGCTGGCCTGCCCCAATCCGCTGTTGCTTTCGGTGCTGCCATGGCCTCCGACCACCGCCGCATCCTGGCCACGGCCCTGTCGCGCCTGCGCGGCAAGATCAAATACCGGCCTGTCGTGTTTGAGCTACTGCGAGAGCGCTTCACGCTCTCGGCGCTCCAGCGCACCGTGGAGGGCATTCTCGGCCTGTCGCTCCACACGCAGAACTTCCGGCGCGCGCTGGAAAAGACGGGACTTGTCAACGGCACCGGGCGGCTCGAGACCGGCACGGGCGGACGCCCGGCCGAACTCTACGAATTCCGCCGGGACTATGTCCGCGGGATCGCAGCGCCGGGCCTTGCGACACCGCGCAAGACCCAGGACTGACTATTCTATCCCTTCGGGCTCGCCGACGATCACGAATGTGAAAGCGTCGGGCGACAGGTAGTCTTTCGCCACCCGGTTCACATCGCCGAGGGTCACCGCATTGATCTTCGCGTTGCGCGTGTCGAAATAGTCGATGCCGAGCTCTTCCTGGCGCACGCCCATCATCTGGTCAGCAATCTTTGCGTTGGAATCAAAGCCCAGAGCATAGGACCCGGTGAGGTAAGCCTTCGCGTCGTCGAGTTCTTCCGGCGTGACGCCATCGGCGACAAACTGGTTGAGTTCGTCATGAATGCCCGCAAGGAATTCGCCCGCGCTTTCATTCTTGGTCTGCCCGCCGCCGCTCCAGGTATCGAGATGGTCCGAATTCGACAGGCTGGTATAGATGCCATAGGTCAGGCCTTTTTCGACACGGAGCGTCTTCATCAGACGGCTTTCGAAACCGCCGCCACCGACCGTGTAATTAAGGACATAGGCCGTAAAGAAGTCCGGGTCGGTGCGCTTGAGTCCCGGCGCGGAAAACGAGACCAGGCTTTGCGGCTGCGGCAGGTCGACGAGGATGGGGACGGCCGATGCCGCAGGCAGCGTAATGTCCGCCACGACGTCAATCTCACTCGTCTCCGGCAGGCCTTCCGCGGCCTTGTCGATCATGGGTGCCAGCACCTCCGGTGTCACGGCACCGACGGCCGTAACCAGCAGCCGGTCCTTGACCATCAGCTTTCGCATCTGTTCGCGTGCGAGCGCCGGTGTCAGCGCGGAGATGCTTTCCACACGCGTCTGGCGGGCATAGGAATGGTCTGGATAGAGCGCGTTGGCCATGGCCGTGCGGGCCAACCAGTTCGGGCTCGTTTCACGTTGCTTGATCCCGATCAGGCTTTCGCGCTGGAACCGTTCGAACGGGCCATCATCGAAGCGCGGCGCGGCGAAGGCCGATGCAATCAGGTCCATGGCATGCGTTGCATTTTCGATCAGCATGGAACTGGAACAGCTCGTCCAGTCATTGCCCGTCGAGCAACCGAAACTCATGTTCAACTCTTCCATCCGCGTCTGGAATGCCAGCGAGTCGAGATCGCCTGCGCCTTCATTCATGTTGTAGACGACCGAGTCCGACAGGCCTTCGAGGCCTTCCGGATCGGACGTCTCGCCACCCTTCCACGCCATTTCCAGCGACAGGATCGGAATTGACGGCTCGGACACGAGCCAGACCGACACGCCGCCCGGCGTTTCGAATTGCTGGATTTCGGCGAAATCGCCCTTGTGAACATGGACGACCATTTCCGGTTCGGTGACGGTTTCGACGAGGGTCTCCGGCGCGGGGGGCGGCAAGGGCTCGGAGGCGCAGGCGGTCAGCACGATCGCTGTTGCGGCGCCGAGGATCAGCTTCAGGTATGTCATCTCAAATGCCTCCTTCGGCTGGCACCAGTTCCGCTTCGATATAGTGCCGGTCGTTACCGAACACCTTGCGCACGGCGGCAATGGCCTCATCCGTGGTGATCGAGCGGATCGCGTCGGGATAGTTCAGGATTTGGTCCACCGTGCCACCAAGGGCGAGCGTCGCCCCGAACGTGTTGGCCATCGCGGATTGGCTGTCGCGACCATAGATTGCCTCGGCAGCCAATGAATTGCGCGCACGCACCACTTCGGCATCGGTGAATCCTTCGGCGAGAATATCACGGACCATTGCCATCACCGCCGTGTCGAGTTCATCAAGCGACACTCCGTCGACGGGGCTCGCACTGATGATCGCCGGGCCTTCATCGTGCAGCGTGGTCCATGCGTATGTATTCACATCGATGGCAACTTGCTCGTCTTCAACCAGCGCCTGGTAGAGGCGGCTGGTCATGCCGCCACCGAGTACGGAGAGCCCGACATCAAGCGCGTAGGATTCCCGCCGCTGGCGTGACTGTGACAGGCCTGAATAATACCGGCTCCAACTGGGCTGGCGAACCTTAGGGTCGGCATGCACGATCAGCTCGTTCTCGGTGAGCAAGGGCACCGGCGCCCACTTGCGCGTCCCATCCACTTTGCCGGTCGGCTCGATCTGGCCATAGGTCGCCTCGGCCAGCATACGAACCTCATCGGGCGTCACATCGCCTGCCACCACGAGAATTGCGTTCTCAGGCGAGTAATATTTTTCGTAGAATGCCATACCGTCTTCCGGCGTCAGGGCCGCGACCTCATCCATCAAGCCAATCACTGTGATCTCGTAGGGGTGGCCCTTCCACAGCGTCGACAGCACCTGCTCCTGCAGGATCGCCCCGGGATTGTTCTCGATACGCTGGCGGCGTTCTTCCTTGACGACGTCGCGCTCGGAAATGAAGGGACCTTCAGGATCGTCATTGATCTTGAGATTGACCATCCGCTCAGCCTCGAGCTCCATCATCTTGCCCAGTTGCGGCTTGGCCACGCGCTCGAAATAGGCGGTGTAGTCCCAGCTGGTGAAGGCGTTGAGTTGCCCGCCATTGCGCTGCACGATCGTGGTGAATTCCTCGGGCCCGAGATTCTCGGTCTCCTTGAACATGACATGCTCGAAAAGGTGGGCGAGGCCGGACTTGCCCTCAGCCTCATCGACAGCGCCGACCTTGTACCAGACCATATGGGTAACAACCGGCGCGCGGTGATCGGGCACCACGACGACTTCCATACCATTGTCTAGCGTGAAGGTCTTGGGCGCCCACGCGGCCTCGTCAGCCATTGCGCCCGGGCACAATAGGGCGAGCGCAAGCAGCCCTCCGGTGATAATCCGCTTCATGGGCATGCTTCCTCTCTTCGTCTCTTGTGTCCGTCGTTTGGCGTGATCAGGTTCCCGGTAGCTTCAGGCGGGCCGACCCGCTGGCGTTTTCGATGACAACATCGCCGCCACCTGTGGCGTTATCCGCCCGGGCTGCTTCCAGATCTTCCGGATTTTCCTTGCGCCAGAAAAGCAGCTTGTCGACGACTCCGGATGACTTACGGATCGTCTTGGTCTCTTCATAGTCAACCTGTGAGCGCACCATCGGATTGACGGCATTCGCGCCAGCCGATGCTACCAGGGCCCGTTCAGACTTGCTGGCATCCTTGCCGACGGTCGAGCCAAAAGCGGTCGCCACTTCGGTGCGGTCCGGATCGACTTCTGCCGGCAGCGAGCCGCCAGCTGGTGGCGGACGCAAGGCATATTCCGGTGGAATGATCAGCGGCGCCTTGGTCACGACACGAAACTCGTCAGGTGTACGCGCGCCGCCACTGCCGGAACTGCAGGCGCTCGTGACTGCCAGGGCAGCCCCAGCTGCAATAAGAAGAACAGGTTTCATCATGATAGGGCGTCCTCGCCTCGGGTTGGCTTCGGTTTTAATACTCATATTTAGGCCTTAGCCTGCTTTCGACCCGACAGTAAGAACTGGTCGACAAACAGCAAGACCGCACCAACACTAATCGCAGCATCGGCCACATTGAAGACCCACGGGAAAAACAGCGCATTGGCATCGATAAAGTCGACCACGGCACCGAAACGCACCCGGTCAATCAGGTTCCCGAAAGCGCCCCCCACAACCAGGGCCAGCGACAGTTTGAGCAGGCGTCCCTCAGCGCGCAGCAACCAGACCAGGAATCCCAGGGCGATCACCAGCATCACGCCGGCGAGCACCCAGCGCATGATCCCTTCGGATTGCAGGAAACCATAGCTCATTCCCCGGTTCCACAACATGCTCAGGTCAATCGGTCCCGGCACAACCATCCGGCCGCAGGCAACAGACCCATCCAGACAGGGCAGCGCATTGAAACGCGGCTCTGACAGGATCAGCCATTTCGCCACCTGATCGGCCATGATCACGACAGGCACGAGGGCCAGCGCCCATATATTTGCCGGATTGAACTTCATGCCGTGCAGATTGCAGACCCCGCCCCGCCGATCAAGCGATTCTGTGCAGGTTCAGGCGGCTATACGGGCGTCCTGGCGAAATGCAGCACGCCGCGCCCTGTCTTATTCAGGATTGGTCAGCTTCAGAATGAACCGGTCGGTCTGGCCACGCACGGCCGGGTCGAACACGTTTTTCGTATGATCGTCAGCCGGGCTGGCCAGGATATCGCTGTTCATATCAACACCGAAACCTGCCGCCTCGGCCGACGCGACCGCAAGCGCCGGATCGATCCGGTGCAGTTCATTGTTGTCAGCCCCCGACACGCCGACATGATCGATCACGCCAAGTACGCCGCCGGGCTTCAGTGTGCCGCGAATAGCCGACAGGAAGCCAACCGCGGCTTCAGGACCATAGGCGTTGTAAACGTCATGGAAATTCAGCCCCGTCAGCGCCACGTCCACGCTGCCAGCCGGGATGGTGAGCGCGGTCAGTTCTTCGTCCTTGCGCACCACATTGGCTAGCCGGTCGTCGGCAAGCCGCGCCGTCAGCGCCTTGTCATAGGCCCGGTCGCCGAGGGCGAGCGCCGCTTCGCTGTTCTGGGAATAGACGCTACCGTCCGGCCCGACCGCGATCGACAGCACTTGGGTGTACCAGCCGCCCAACGCAATGAAATCCGCCGCCGTGTCGCCAGGCTTGAGACCGAGATAGGCTAGCACTTCGGCTGGTTTGCGGCCTGCGTCGCGCGCCTTGTCTTCATCAGAGCGGGTTTCTGCAACTCCAAGCGCCTCGGACACCGCCGCGACATCAACGACCGCTGGCTCGATCACGACACCCGATTCCGGAGTCATCTCAGCTGCGGCAACTTCGGAAGGCGCAGATGGCACCTCGACAAACGCGGCTTCCGGTGCCTCTGCAATGGGTGTCACACACGCGCCCAGCAGCGCCGCACCAAACAGGCTAATAGCGAGATACTTCATGATCTGTCCCTCCCGATCATTGTTATGATTGCGAGGAAACCTAAACGCGCAGCAAAGCGCCGGCAACAAATGCCGGAGCGCCGCTTGCTCAACAATCCGTGAACGATCAGCCTTGCGTGGCGTCCCAGGCCTTCACGCTCAGCGCATCGCGCGGCGTGATGTCGGGGAAGGACGGGTTCGCGGTCGTCGGATCGAAATACTTCCAGCTGCGCCGGCACTTCACGCCGTCGGCCTTGACAGGATACACGATCACACCGGGCGTATCGTCCAGCGTGAATCCGCCGCCTTCACCTGCCGACGAATGGACCAGTTCCGCGCCCGACGTGATGAACAGATCGCCTGCATCCTCGCCCTTGAACGCCTTGATCAATGCCTCGTCGGCAATCAGCACGCGGAGCGAGGATTCCAGTGAGGCGCCAATCCGCTTCTCGCGGCGCTCGACTTCCAGTGCGCCCGTCACGACGCGCCGCACGGTGAAGATTTTCTCCCAACGCGCCGCAAGCTCGACGTCTTGCCAGCCCGAAGGCGTGTCCGGGAACTGTAGCAGGTGCACAGATGCGGCACTGTCCTTGATGTGGCTTTCGAGGAAGGCCTCTTCCATCGTGAACGGCATCACCGGCGCAAGCCATGTCAGCAGCCGCTCCAGCACCGCCGCCATCACCGTGCGGGCCGCACGGCGCCGGTTACCGAACGCCGCGGTCGCCTTGTCCCACGCTTGCGCCGTTTCAAAGCGGGGGTCGCAATAGAGGCTGTCCTTGCGAATATCGAAATAGACAGCCGACAGGTCGACGCCGCAGAAATTGATCAGCAGGCTCATCACCTTCTTGAAATCATAGACATTGTAGGCAGCGCGTACCTGTGTATCGAGTTCCGACAGGCGGTGCAGAACCCAGCGCTCGAGGCCGGGCATCTTATCGGCGGCAATGGCTTCCTCTGCCGTATAGCCTTCCAGCGCGCCCAGCATGTAGCGCACCGTGTTGCGCAGCTTGCGATAGGATTCCACCGATCCCTTGATGATCTCGTCGGAGATGCGCAGGTCTTCGGTATAATCGCCTGAAGCCGTCCAGATGCGCAGGATCTCGATGCCATACTGCTTGGCGATCTGGTCTGGTTCGATCGTGTTACCGATCGATTTCGACATCTTCTTGCCTTCGGAATCAACGATGAAGCCGTGCGTCAGCACTTGCTTGTAAGGCGCCATGCCACGCGTTGCGCAGCATTCCAGAAGCGATGACTGGAACCAGCCGCGGTGCTGGTCAGAGCCTTCCATGTAAAGGTCCGCCTGGCCGGTCTCGGCATCGATGATGCCGCGCGCGCGCAGGGCGAAGGCATGCGTTGTGCCGGAATCAAACCAGACGTCCAGCACGTCCGTCACCTTGTCCCAGTCAGCGGTGTCTATGCCGTGCGCGGACAGGAAGGTCTCTTTCGGCGTATCGAACCAGGCTTCGACCCCGCCCTTGGCGATCGCTGCCTTGATCGTCTCGTTTAGCGCCTTTGCCGTATCGGCTGGTAGCGCCGCCGTGTGCGGCTGGCCGGATTTATCGACAAAGATCGTGATCGGTACGCCCCAGTTGCGCTGGCGGCTGATCAGCCAGTCCGGTCGGCCTTCGACCATGCTGCGCAGGCGGTTGCGTCCCGTCGCGGGAAAGAATTCGGTCGCGTCGATGGCCGCCAGGGCATTCTCGCGCAACGACTTGCCGTTCGGACCCGGCTTGTCCATCGAGATGAACCATTGCGGCGTCGCGCGACGGATCACCGGCGCCTTGGAGCGCCAGGAGTGCGCATCGCGGATCGTTGTGATGCCGCGCGCCAGCAGGTTGCCGCTCTCGGCCAGCGCCGCGATCACTTCATTGTTCGCCTTGCCCGGCTCGCCGCGCTTCTTGCCGCTGGTGCGAACGATGTCCATGCCCGCAAAGCGCGGCACGTCGGGCGTGTAGCAGCCGTCAGCATCGACGATCTGGCGGATTTCCTGGGTCGTGTGACCGGACTCGACCCAGACATTGAAGTCATCCTCGCCATGCGCTGGCGCCGTGTGCACGAAGCCCGTACCTGCATCTGCGGTGACGTGCTCGCCAGATAGCATAGGGATTGGCTTGTCGAAGAAGGGATCCATCTCCGAGAGTGGGTGCTTGAGCGTCCAGCCGGTCGGATCGATATCACCCACCCGCGTGAATGCGCTGACCTTGGCACCATCCATAACGGACTGAGCCAGCGCATCGGAAAGGACCAGTTTTTCACCCGACCTTGCGTATGGCGCGAAGCCCAGTTCTTCCTCGCTCATCACGGCATCCACCGTGTAGAGGCCATAAGCAATCTCTGGGCTGAATGACACGGCCTGGTTGGCCGGGATCGTCCAGGGCGTGGTCGTCCAGATGACAACGCTCGCGCCAATCACTGGATGCAGCTTTGGCCCGTCTCCGGCTTCGATGAGGACCGGAAACTTCACCCAGATCACCGGCACCTTCCGGTCGTAATATTCCACTTCGGCTTCGGCGAGCGCGGTGCGCTCCACCGGACTCCACATGATCGGCTTGGCGCCGCGCACCAGCGCGCCCTGCATGGCCATGCGCAGGAACTCAGCGACAATCGTCGCCTCGCTCTCGAACTTCATGGTCAGGTACGGATTGTCCCATTCGCCCTCGATGCCCAGCGCGCGGAATTCCCGGCCCTGGATTTCGACCCATTTTTCGGCATAGGCGCGGCAGGCGGCGCGGAACTCGTCGCCCGGCACATCGTCCTTGCCACGGTTCTTCGACCGGAATTCCTCTTCCACCTTCCATTCGATTGGCAGGCCGTGACAGTCCCAGCCCGGCAGGTAGGAGGCGTCATGACCCGTCATCTGGTGCGAGCGCACGATCACGTCCTTGACGATCTTGTTCATCGCTGTGCCGAGGTGGATATGCCCGTTGGCATAAGGCGGGCCGTCGTGGAGAATCCATTGCTGCGCCCCGCGCGCTTTCGCGTCCGCGCGCAGCTGGCCATAGAGCTTCATCTCGTCCCAACGGGCAATCCATTCCGGCTCCCGCTTCGGCAGGCCGCCTCGCATCGGAAAATCGGTTGTCGGCAGGAACAGCGTGTCGCGGTAATCGCGGTCGGTCAGGGAATCGGTCATGGGGCTCTGTATGGCTTCTTGCGGTATCTATGGGTCTGATACGGGTTTCCCATGGCTTTGCCACGGGTTTCTGGATGGTTTTCGGCAGCATGAATTCCCGGCTTCGTCCGCCCCGTCAAATCGGGTCAGTGCGCCGCCGGGCGCCTAATTCCAATGCAGTGTATCCGTGCCATGCTTTTCGCCTAGCAGGCGGCGCCAGCGCTGTCACTATCTGGCGCGATCTTCGGCCGCTTGCGGCCCCTGTTCCAATAGGTCTTCCGTTACATGTTCGCACAGCACCTCGAACACAGCGGCATTCTCCAGCAGGTTCGCCCAGGTCACGCCATGGTCGAGAATGACATAGCGCGATATGTGCACCGTTTCCGTATCAGACTTGTAGACTGATACGGCGGCATACGCCTGATTGATCTGGCTGACGTCCTCGACCGACCGTCTGGAATCAATACCCGCAAGGAATTCCAGCCCTCGGCAATCGGTCCCGTCCGGATTGGCGCACGCCGTATAGATGGCGAAGGGTGTGCCATGCCTGGTCGTCGCGAAGACATAGGGCGCCTGCCGGTCATTGACCCCGGTCATGGTCAGACGCGCCTCCATGTCATCCAGCAGCAGGTGCAAGTCACCCGCGCCGACAGACCCGACCAGCATGTCCGGCGCACGAATGCGCGTGTCGGGCGCCTCGGCAAGCGCGCAAAGTTGCACGGCAACGGACAGGCAAAGGGACACAATGACTTTCTGCATATTGATTCCAACCCGGGAGACGGTCAGGGGTTCCGCCAGGAAGGATCGGTTTTCGGGGAAAATCAGGCGCTAATTGGGCGCGAACGCAGCCGCTTGAAGTCGGATGCGCGATTCCGCAGCATCCTTGTGCATTTGCGCGATCAGCGCGTCGACGCTCTCGAACTTCTGTTCCGGCCGCAGGTACGACACCAGCTGCACTTGCATCCACTTGCCGTAGATATCCTGGTCGAAGTCGAAAATGAACGTCTCCAGCAGCGGGTCGCGCAATCCGGTCGTGGGCGTGCGCCCGAAACTGGCGACGCCATCGCGCCACGCGTCTTCACCCTCAAGCCGCGCGCGAACCGCATAGACGCCGTGGCGCGGGTGGATCAGGTCGTTGAGATGGATGTTCGCTGTCGGAAAACCGAACGTGCGGCCGTTCTTTTCACCGGATTCGACCAGGCCTTCAGCGACCCACCATTCGCCGAGAATTTCGGCAGCCGTTTCCGGCTCGCCCGCCATCAGGGCTTGCCGTGTTGCGGTCGACGAGGCTTTCGTTCCCAGTTCCAGCACTTCCTCGACAATCGAGACGCCGAATCCCAGGGCCCGCCCCAGGCTGGACAGGCGTGCCGCATGGCCCATCCGCCCGCGCCCGAAACGGAAGTCGAAGCCGACCGAGACGTGTGAGACGCCCAGCCCCTCGACGAGGACCTTTCGCACAAACTCTTCATCCGTCATGGCCGCCATCTCGCCATTGAATGGCAATTCGAACAAAGCATCCGCGCCCTCGGCGAGGATGCTGGCATTGCGCCGCTCCGGACGGAAAATGCGGAATGGCGGGTCGTTCGGCCGGAAATAGGCCCGCGGAGGCGGCTCGAAGGTCGCGACGGAGAACTTGCCATGCCCGGCCTTGCGGGCCGCATCGATCACGGCCCGGTGCCCGGCATGCAGTCCGTCGAAATTGCCGAGCGCTATCGACGCGCCCCGCGCACTCTCAGGCAATCCGCGATAGTCGGCAAAAACGGCCATCAGGCCTCCCGGCGCGGCGCAACCACTTCGGCTTCGCCCGTGATGACGCGTTTGCCGTCAACAGTGCATTCCACTTTCAGGGTCACCCGGTTGCCGCGGTCCTGCTTCTCGGCCACTTCTGCACGAACCGTGACCGTGTCACCGATATGAACCGGGCGTTTGAAGCGCATGGACAGGCCGATGAAGATGGCCCCTGGACCTGGCAGATTGTTCCCCAGAATGCCGGAGATATAGCTGGCCGTCAGCGCGCCATGCGCAATGCGGCGTCCGAAAACGGTTTTTGCGGCAAATTCTTCGTTCATGTGCAGCGGATTGTAGTCACCCGACACTTCTGCGAATCGCTGGATGTCATCTTCCGAAATCGTGTGCACGGTTTCGTGCGCCATTCCGATATCCAGGTCTTCGTACTTGTAGCCGTTGAACTCGCTCATGCGTTCGGATCTCCGATATTGATCTGAAAGGTTCGTTACACGCGGGCGATGCCCACGTCACCATCTTAGGCCTGTCATGGCGTAAGTGGCCTGTTCATCATAGTCGGCCAGCAGGTCGGTTACTTCCTGCTCGAAGTCTGCGCCGTGTTCCTTCAGGCCTGTCCCGACATAGAGGCTGTCATAGCCCTGCAGGCGTGCGCCACGCACATCGGTTGCCGGACTGTCGCCAATGCACAGTATGCGCGACGGCTCAGCGCCAAGATCGCGCAGGCGTTCCACCGCCAGACGGTAAATCGCGGCGTGCGGCTTGCCGGGATAGACAACAGTCCCACCCAATTCTTCGTAAATCTCGGCCAGCGCGCCGGCGCACCAATACAGCTTGCCGCCAACACGCACCTGCTTGTCCGGATTGGCGCAAATCATCGGCAGGCCGCGGTCAACGCCCTGTTTGAGTTCTGCGGTATAGTCTGCCGGCAGGTCATTCACCTGGTCACGCAGGCCAATACACAGCAACAGGTCCGCGTCGGCAGTGTCGACGAAATTAAGGTCGAGGCCATCGTACAGGTACTTGTCGTGTTCGAAGCCGTCGTCAGATCCAAGCCGCCAGATCGTCTTGTCGCGGCGCAGCTTGAGTTCAGCGCGCGTCGCATCCCCGGACGAGACGCAATCGTCAAACGCGTCTGACGGCACACCGAGCGGCTCAAAATAGCGAATGACCTGCGCCTTTGGCACTGGTGCGTTCGTGATCAGGCACACGCGGCCGCCCTCAGCGCGGAAATTCACCAGCGCCTCGCAGGCCTCGGTGAAGGCCGCTCGGCCGTTATGGATCACCCCCCATACGTCGCAGAGGATGGAATCATAGTCCTGCGCAATCGTGGACAGGCCTTGGGGGAACTGGAGCTTTGTCATGCGCCGCGACCTAGGCTGCGCCGCAGGCAGGGTCAATCCAGACCGGCTCTATTGGGTCAGGCCGCAGGCGCTCGCCGGCAGCGGATTGAGCACATAAAGCGTGGCCGTCGGGATGGAATGCGCGTTCGCGAGATAACAGCCCCGCACCGTCATGACCTGGCCGATATTCTCGCCGATCTGCAGGCTGGGCATGTATTCGCAAGACACGCTATTGGCGGCGAACTGCGTGGGATCCCCCGGACGTATGTTGATAAGCAGATGATTGGACCCGGTCGGCACGGACATCATGCCCACCCCCTCCATCGGGCCGAATTCACAGTCGCCGTCCAGCCCTGAGTAAGTGCCGTCGGCATTTTCAAACGACGGATAGGCTTCGACCGACATGGTCAGGTCCAGCAGGATGACAGAATGATCTTCGATCTTTTCAAGATCAGGCGGCACCTCGAACGCCTGCGGATCAGGCAGGATGGCCCGGACGGTCAGCACATTAGGCGGTGTCTGCGCCGTTGCCGCGCAAGCAAATGCGAACAGGGAAAAAAGCAAGGCAATCAGACGCATAGATCTACTCCCGTCTCAACCGGACAGGCACATTAAGCTCAGAGATTGGGGCGAAATAATGCCGATTGGTCAGCCGAAGCTGGACAGGCGTTCGACAAGCGCCTGTGGCGGGGCGGTCTCTTCCATGAGGGAGGCCTTGATCGGACGCGGAGCGCCGAAAATGTGGCCCTGGCCGTAAGGGATATCATATTCGAGAATCTCGACGACACTGGCTTCGTCCTCGATTTTTTCCGCGATCATCGTGACGCCATAGCGAGAAAATACGGCACTGACTTCTTCGCCACCAACCCGGCGATTGATCGACGAGACGGGCCGCGCACCGTGCGGATCGCGCAACTGGTCGATCAGGGCCGTGCCGTTCATTTTCACGAAGCGGACGCCGGCAGCCTGAAGGCGTGGCAGATCGAGCGACAGGTCTTTTGCATGGTCGATCGAGAAGCGGAAGCCAAGCGCCGTGAGCCGATCCATATTATCCCGCATCGTGCGCGAGCGCGTCTCAAACTGGTCTGCGCGGATTTCGAAAATCACCGCACCAGACAGGTCGCGATTCTCGGTCATGAATTTCAGGAACATCGGGAAGAAGCCTGCGTCTTCCAGGGACGATGCCGCAATGTTGCAGAACACGCCGACGCGGCGGTCACGTTCGGCCAGACGCCGCACGATCTGGACGCAGCGGAATAATGTGAAATTGTCGATGATGCCCATCAGGTTGGCGCGGCGGCCCGCATCGAGGAATTCAGCCGGCAGGATCAGCGACCCATCCGGGCGGCGCAGGCGCGTAAAACCTTCGTAGAAAGACACGCGGCGCTGGGGCAGTGAAACGATGGGCTGGAGGTGGAGGTCCACCCGGCCGTCCTTCAGCGCATCCTTAACGTCACGCAGCACGGCATCTTCCTGCGGTGCGACTGCCGAAACGATGAACGGCTCTGACAGTTTCGCTTCGAAGCTGCGCGACAACCGGTCGATCAGGCCTTCGAGTTGCTTCATCTCGGAGACCAGCGCGTCGCGGCGCTCGGTCAGTTCATGTTTCACGGTCGCTTCAACGGCTTCGGTGCGCGCGTCGATGACGTCGACGCGTTCTGCCGTGTCGCGATTCCGGCGCTCGACCTGGTCCATTCGCTCATCAAGCTGCTGACGCGAGCGACTGCTGGCGGAGAGAACATGAATCTGGGCGAGAATCACCGATACGATCGCCCCGCTGGCGATCGACAGCGGCAGGCTGAGACCTGCATAGGCATTAACGCCATAGCCGACGCCGCTACCTATTGCGATGTACAGCAGGAACAAGACAGAAGTCATACGTTCAGCACCCAGTTCGATCCATCAACCTTAACAGATATGGCCAATTGGTTAACGAATTGCGTGGAAGTGGCCTGATTTGCCATCTCCGACAATCCCGTTGCGGCCCATTGTTGCATCAAGATCACAGACGTTTTGAGTCACACTCATGACACGTCTTCCAAGACTAGACAAAGGTTAAGGGCGGCGATACCCGAAGGTCATCGCGTTGCACTGGTCCGTGGCCATTTTATTGGCCGGAGCGGGGGCAATCTCGGGAGAGAACAGCGCTCTGCAGCGATGCGGGGCCCCTTCGCCTTATGGCGCTTCAGGACCACTTTCAGCCACGCCCCGGTCGACAAAGACGACCTCAGCAACGGGCCAGGTCAGCGCGCTGTTCTGGCAGGCCACGGTCAGGCGTGATTCTCCCGAAAACTGCGTTGCCTGGGTCATGCCGCACGGTTCAAGCACGAGACGAATCCCATTATAATCAATCCAGTAACCGACTCGCCCGGTATCATTCACCAGATGCGTGACGACGAGGTCGCCCGTGTCGTAGACGCGAGTCTTGGTGTCATTTTCACCCGGCAGCGGCCTCAGGACGGCTGCATTGAATCCGCCTGCCGGAGCCTGTTCGACAAAGGTGAAGGAATCCGACACTTCATAGGCCTTGTTGATGGCGGACAGGACCTCGCTCGTCCCGACCGGGCCGGAGACGCGCAGGGGTGTTTCATGGCCGGCCCGCCAGCTGGCATTGCGTATGTCATCGAGGCCTTCAATGTCGTCAGCCCGCAGCGAAAACAGCATCACCGCATCGAGATTCCGCAGGTGTTCCGGGGGCATGTCCACTGCCACGCCGGCGGGTGTGCCAAAAAGGACACGCTTTCCGCCCGCCATCACCAAAACGCACGGATTCGGGACCGTCACCGGTCCACAGGGCAGCAGTACGAAGTCCGTGCTGGTGATCAGGGAGCCGGGGGAGCCTGGGGTGGCGGGTCCGCCGCAAGCCGCCAATGCGAGGCTCGCCAGCAGGATGATGATTCGCATGCAAGCAATCTCCGGTCTACCAGATGACGGTCTCACCCGGTTCCCTTACGATTTCGTTCTCAATGAAACCAAGACAGTCGATTTCGACGCGGACACGATCACCAACTTTCAACCATTTCGGCGGCGTGTGGCCGGCCCCGACCCCGGCCGGGGTGCCGGTGAAGATCACATCGCCCGGCTCCAGCGTGAACGCCGCCGTGAGATGCGCTATCTGTGCGGCGATGTCGTGGATCTGGTCGCGAACGTATCCGACCTGGCGCGACTCTCCATTGACGCACGTGCGCAGCTCGAGTGCGGACAGGTCATCGATCTCGTCCAGGGTGACAATGGCGGGGCCGAATACCGCATGGGTGTCGAACCCCTTGCCCATGATCATGGTCTGGCTGGCGCGTTGCCAGTCGCGCACCGAATAGTCGCAACCGATGGTCACGCCGGCAACGATCTCGAACGCGCGCTCGCGCGGTACGTGGCGACCATGCTTGCCGATGATCACGACGAGTTCGCCTTCATAGTCGAGTTGTTCGGACACTTTGGGCAGGTGGACGTCGGCATAGGGGCCGTTCACCGCAGTGACCTGTTTGTTGAACCATTTCTGGACGTCAGGTTTCTTCGTATCGATGAAGCTGACGCTCTCTGCGGCATGCGCCGCATAGTTGACGCCGATACCGAGAATCTTGCCCGGCTTCGCGACCGGTGCAAGCAGGGTGACTTCACTCAAGGCGACAGCATCACCCGACGCGTCGGCCTTCAATGCAGCCGCCATCGTGTCGCCAACAAGCGGGACGACAGAGTCGGCCCGCAAGGCGCCGAAGCGTGTCACGCCCTCAATTTCAAATCTCACAAGACGCATACCGTTACTCTCCCGTCACACTTTTGCCCAAACACATTACCAACGGTTCATCCCGCGTTGTGATGGGGTTTGGCAAGGGCTAGGGAATAGGGCTGTATAAGGGAATTTAAAATGGACCTAGGCGTACGAGCTCAGGAGAGCTCGCTAAGCGGTTTATTCGGACAGGGAGAACGCCTGTGCATGCCGCCCTACCAGCGTAGTTATTCGTGGGGAGAGCGCGAAGCCCTCGATCTGCTCGGCGACCTTGCCGAAGCAACCGATAGCAGCATCCCGCATTTCATCGGCGCGATCGTTCTCGTGAACGGCGCCGAGTCCGGAATGGTGGAGATTGTCGACGGGCAGCAGCGCCTGACCACCTTGACCATCCTGTTGGCCGTTCTGCGCGACCTTGAAACTGACTTGGAGCGCGCCGCAGCGCTGCACGCCATGATTGCCGATGATGCGCGTCCGATGCTTGGAGAAGCGGCCAACTGGCGCCTGACGCTGAACTATATGGACGGCGCGTTTTTCCGCGACACCATCCAGCGCCTTGGCGCAACAAAGACGCTCCAGAACGAGCCGGGCGACAGCGACAGCCAGCAACGCATGGTTGGAAACGCGAGTGCCCTGTTGAAGGAGCTCAAGCAGATGCCGGACGAACGTCGCCGCGCCCTCACCGATACAGTTGTCACTGGTTGCGCGCTGGTTCGGGTCGTCGTGAACGACAAGGACCAGGGATTCAAGGTGTTCAGGGTGCTCAACACGCGCGGCAAGGAACCCGACGCACACGACATCATCAAGACCGAGCTGTTCCAGAAAGCAAAGTTTTCGGTCAAGGAAGCCAATACCTATGCCGAACGCTGGGCCGAACACGAGGCCATTCTCGGCGGCGGCGCCTTTGACGACCTGTTGCGCCAGATCCGTGCGATCCATGACCGCTCGCCCAAGGGCGATCTCGTCGCGGGTTTCCAGAAGGCCGTCCTGTCTAAAATCGACTCACGCGAATTCCTTGACGACATGCTGCCGAACTATGTCGCCGCCTATCGGCAGATCACGACCGCCAAAGTGACCGACGGCCCGAACGCCGCCCTTGTCGCCGACAAGCTCAACCAGTTGCGCGCGTTGGAGCAACAGAGCTGGCGTGCGCCTGCCCTCAAGTTTCTCGTCGAACGTGGGATCGATTCCCCCATCGCACCGCAATTTTTTACCGGCCTCGAACGTCTCGGCTACGTCATCCAGCTGGTGCTCCACGACAAGGACCAGCGCAACAAGCGCTTCAACAAGGTCAGCGACGCGGTGACCAATGAACGCACGCTGCTCGCGAAAAACGGACCTTTTGCGATCTCGAAGGACGAAGCCCGCAAGGTGCGCGAGCGCCTGCTGGGCCGGTTTGCGACATTCGGCCAGAGACGCGCCATGGCGCTGCGGCTCAATGCGGCGCTTGATGGCGGCTTCACCATCCCCCCGGAATCGGACGCGACGGTCGAGCATGTCCTGCCGCGCAATGTGCACGAGGACAGCCACTGGATGGTTACATGGCCGGCCCCGGCCAAGCGCCGCGAGCAGTGCGACACGCTCGGCAATTTCGTGCTGTTGACCAACAAGGTGAACCAGAAGGCCGACCGGCTCGACTATCGCGCCAAGAAGGAAGTCTATTTCAATGGCGGCGGCGGCGCCGATTTTGCCCTGACCCGCGACCTGATGGACCAGGACGCCTGGACGCCAGAAGTCGTGCGCAAACGTACCGAACGCCTCGCGGAAATCCTGGCCGAGGAATGGAACCTGCTGACCTAGGCGCCCGGCGCATCCGCACAAAACGCCCGACGTCACCTAATTCCTGCCTTTCGCTAGGTAACCCCTAGCGGCAGGGCGCGTCAGACCTTACCCTCGTCCCAGACACATAACACGAGGGAGCGGCGCCATGAGCCTGTTTGATCTATCCGGAAAATCAGCCATCATTACAGGATCTTCGCGCGGCATCGGCCGAGCGATTGCCGAGGCCATGGCCGATCAGGGCGCCAAGGTGACGATCTCCTCGCGCAAGCCCGGCCCCTGCCAGGAAGTCGCCGATGCGATCAACAAGAAACATGGCGACGGCACCGCGATTGCCGTACCCGCAAACATCTCGTCCAAGGACGAATTGCAGGCGTTGGTCGACGCAACGAACACCGCGTTCGGCAAGGTCGATGTGGTTGTCTGCAACGCGGCCGCCAACCCTTATTACGGCCCCATGGAAGCCATCACAGACGACCAGTTCGAGAAAGTCCTCCAGAACAACATCATCTCGAACCACTGGCTGATCCAGATGTGCATGCCGCAAATGCGCGAGCGCAAGGACGGCGCGATCATCCTCGTCTCATCGATTGGCGGCCTGCGCGGTTCACCGATCATCGGGGCTTACAATATCTCGAAAGCGGCTGACTTCCAGCTCGCCCGCAACCTGGCCACCGAATACGGCAAGGACAATATCCGCGTGAACTGTATCGCGCCGGGCCTGATCCGCACCGATTTCGCGCGCGCTCTATGGGAAGACCCGAAAAACCTCAAACGCGCCCTGTCGGGCACGCCGATGGCGCGGATCGGTGAGCCGGTCGAAATCGCCGGTGCGGCGGTGTATCTGGCTTCGGCAGCGGGTGCCTACATGACCGGCCAGATGATGGTCGTCGATGGCGGCTCGACGTGCTGAACCCGAGATGCACCTGACTGACGAACCGGACTCTCCGGAGGCGGCGCCAACCGATTTCGCTACCTTCCGCGAAATCGACATCCGTATCGGAACGATCCTTGAAGCCGCCCCGCTGGACGGCGCCCGCAAGCCCGCCTTGCGGCTGGTGATCGATTTCGGTGCGGGCGTTGGCGTGAAGAAAAGTTCAGCGCAGGTCACGGTGCATTACACACCCGAGGCGCTGGTCGGCAAACAGGTTGCCGCCGTCGTCAATTTCCCGCCCCGTCAGATCGGCAAGTTCATGTCGCAAGTGCTGACGCTCGGGTTTCCCGATGCAGACGGCGCCATCGTGATGTTCTCGCCCGACACTAACATACCCAACGGAGCCCGCCTCGCATGAGCCGTACCGAACTTTCCACCCAGCAGTCAGAATTCTTCGCCCGCCTGAAAAACGGCACCTGGGACTTCCCGCCCGGCATCAAGAATCTCGGCATCCGGCCCGACCTCTGGCTGAAAGAGGTTTCCTACGGCCACACCCTTTATGAATGGCCAAATGACGGCTCACGCGACATCAACGAGGGGCGCGTCTTCGGCGGCTGGGTGGCGGGCCTGTCCGATCATATCGTGTCGATGACGATGGCCAGCGCGCTGGAAGACGGCGAGTGGTTCACAACGATGGAATTGCAGACACGAATCCTGCGCCCGGTGCCGCACGGCCTGATTTCGATCGAAGGCCGCCTCGTCAGCCGCGGCAAGACGACCGGCCTGGTGGAAGCCGACTGGCGCGACGAGAAGGGCCGGCACCTGGCCCGCATCACGGCCGCCAAGGCGATTCGCACGATGGAAGAGCTGCGCGGACCAGGGGCACTGGCGGCCAAGGCTTAGCATACGCCGTCAGGAACCTTGTGGAAGCCCAACCGTTCTTTGGGCGCAACGCCAAGGAGCTGACAATGATTAAGTCCCTAAAACATATCGCAATTATAGGTGCGCTTGGCATCGGCTCGAGCATCACCATCCTGCCCGCCACTGCCCAATTGGGTCTCTGTGTCGGTGTTGGCGTCGAAACAGACGTTGATGCCCGCGTGGATGTTCGCACCGACGATCCACACGCACGCCATTCGCATCAGCACTACGTGTATGAAGGCTATGAATCCGACCGCTGGCACACGCGCCATGAAGTGCGGCGCGACCAGATATGGAACGCCCGCTACAACGGATATGATTGCTACGATTCTTTCAAGTACACATGGGAAGACGGTGAGCGTGTCCGCTACGATTCCACGTTTTGCCATGATGATCGTGGCCGTAAATACGAGGCGAAGGATGCCCGCGTTGTCGTCCGTATACGCTAGGTAACATCTGGCCCGATCGAAAAATCCGGGCGTCGAGGCGTGGCGATTTTTTTATCAGGGCAGCAGCAGGCAGGCATCGCCGTAGGAATAGAAGCGATACCCGGACGCGATGGCGTGAGCATAGGCCGCCTGCATCACATTCGTACCCATCAGCGCGCAGACCAGCATGAACAGGCTGGATCCCGGCAAGTGAAAATTGGTGACAAGGGCGTCGGTGGCGCGCACGGCGTCGCCGGGCTTCAGGAAGATATCGGTTGGGCCGGTGGCAGGCGCGAGGGTGCCAGCTGGTGTCGTGCAGCTTTCCAGTGTACGCATGGCCGTTGTGCCAACAGGCACACACCGGTGTCCAGCGGAACGGGCGGCATTGAGACGGGCTGCGGCGTCCGATGTGAGACGGCGCCATTCGGCGTGCAGGCGGTTCGCTTCTATCTGCGCGTCTTCGAGCGGCTTGAACGTACCGAGACCAACATGCAACCGAACCGTCTCGCGCTGCAGGCCGGCGGCATCGAGTTCCGACAGAAGACGCGCCGTAAAGTGCAGACCAGCCGTGGGCGCGGCGAACGAGGCGGCGTCCTCGCCAGCAAAACTGGTCTGGTATGTCTCCCGATCACGCGCATCGGCAGGGCGGCGACGCGCGATATACGGCGGCAGCGGCATGGCGCCATGCGCGTCGAGCGCCTGTTCCAGTTCCGGTCCAGACAGCGAGAAGGCGAGTTCGATCTCGCCACCGTCGATGCGCTGCGTGATCGTGGCTGAAAAGCCCTCGGCGAAGCGGATCGTGTCACCGGGCTTCAGGCGCTTGCCGGGCCGGGCGAGCGCGCGCCACGTGTGGTCGTCCACGCGTTCGACCAGGTTCACGTCACAGGCAACATCGGCGCCCGCCTCGTCGCGCGCCGGTCGCACGCCCTTCAAGGCCGCTGGCAGGACACGCGTATCATTGAACACGAGCACATCGCCGGGCGAGAGATAGCGCGGCAGGTCGCGGATGCTGGCATCTTCAATCCGGCCGTCGCCATGCACGACCAGCAGCCGCGCAGAATCCTGCGGGTCGGCGGGTCGTAACGCGATCAGCGGCTCGGGCAGGTCAAAATGAAAGTCGGCGAGGTTCACGGGCATCATGCTGACTGTGCCCGCTGAAGGCGCCTGGCGGCTAGTGTTCGACGACGGCTGCAACCGACGGACGTTCACACACGTCCAGGTCTTCGGCGACATCGGCGATACTCGCCGTGAAGACGGGACCGTCCGTGCGTTCAACCCAGACGTTGGGCCGCTCTGCCTTGGGCAGGTCGGCAGCGACGTGTGCCGAGATCAGGACGTCAGGAAGGGTGACTTCGCCATTCAGCGCATCCTTGCCGGCCTTTATGGCGAGAACGACATCTTCGCCTTCAACGACACGGCCCCAGGCCGTGTATTCCTTGTCGAGATGGTGCGAGGTGTCACGCATCAGGAAAAATTGCGAATTGGCGGAATTCGGGTCCGACGTGCGGGCGGTCGATACGACGCCGCGGCAATGCGGGATCCAGCTTTCGACCATGCCGTCCTTGGACATTTCAGCGAAAAACGAGGCCTGCGTCACCATCGGGAAGCCGTTCACATAACCGTTCTTGGCGGAATCGAGCGGGCCAAAGCTGGAATCGAAAGGCATTTCGACCGGGTTGCGGCGGAAAGTGAACTCGCCCGGAATGTCCGGCAGGCCGGATTCGCGACCCTTGAGCGCAAAAATGTCGCCGCCCTGCGCCATGAAGCCATTGATCACCCGGTGGAAGCTGGTGCCGTCGAGATCACCCGATCGGATAATCGCGGCAAACTGGGCATAGTGCTTGGGCGCAACGTCGGGAAAGGCCTCGATCAGGACGCGGCCCTTGTTGGTTTTGAAGATGAACAGGCGTTCCGGGTCAACCGCGCGCCAGTTTGCGGTGTCGGCCTTCGCCGCTTCGACCGTCATGGCCGGGGCGGCAGCGGTCTCGTCAGCCGCATCCGCGGGCGACGTATCCGCATGCGCCATCAGGCCCAGCGAAAGGGCGGAGGCGGCCATCACCAAAGTTGCGAACTTCATTTACCGTATTTCTCCATGAGGGCGCGTTTCACGTCAGGGCTAACAAAAGGCGATATATCGCCGCCGAGGCTCGCAATTTCCTTCACGAGCCGCGATGCGACCGCCTGGTGCCTTACATCGGCCATCAGGAACACGGTTTCAATGTCGGGGTTCAGTTGCTCGTTCATCGCCGTCATCTGGAATTCGTATTCGAAGTCCTGAACGGCCCGAAGCCCGCGCAGGATCATCTGCGCGCTGCACGCTTCGGCAAACTTCATGAGCAGGCCATGCATCGGCATGACCTTCACTTCAGCGAGCCCGGGCCCGTTGAAACGGGCGCATTCGGCCTTGACCATGTTTACGCGCTCTTCGAGCGAGAAAAGCGGCTTCTTGGCTTCGTTGATCGCCACGCCAATGACCAATGTATCGACGAGTTTCATTGCCCGTCCGAAAATATCGATATGCCCATTGGTCGGGGGATCGAATGTTCCCGGGTAAAGTCCGATACGATGCACTGGCGCCCCCTGTTGCCTATTCTTGTGGGTCAGGTGTGCCGGTTTCCACCGGACCACCATTGTCAGCCTCTTCCATATCGGTTTCAGCGTCTTCTACAAGACGTGCAACAGAAACAACGTGCTCGCCCTCGGCCGTGCGCAGGACCCAGACGCCGCCCGTGGACCGGCCTGCGATTCGGATCTGGTCGACCGGGGTGCGGATCAGCTGGCCGGCATCAGTGACGAGCATGACCTGATCGCCATCATTGACCGGGAAGGACTGCGACACCTGCTTGGTTGGCCCCTGTTTCTTGTCCCGGCCCCAGATGTTCTGGGCGACGAGCCCTTTGCCGCCGCGTCCCGTGGTTCGGTAATCATAGGCAGACGAGCGTTTGCCCATGCCATCATTGGCAATCGTGAGGATGAATTCCTCAGCCGCGCCCAGTTCGGCAATCCGCTCGGCGCTCAGCGCTGTTTCGGCGATGGCTTCGTCAGCATCGTCCTCGCTGATTTCCTCTTCTTCGCCTGTCGCGGCCCGGCGCATGGCCGAAGCATGCTTGAGATAGGCGCGCGCCTCTTCCGACGAGGCATCGACATGGCGCAGGATGCCCATCGAGATCACTCCGTCCTTGGCGCCAAGGCGGATGCCGCGCACGCCGGTCGAGTTGCGCCCGGCAAACACGCGCACGTCTGTCACCCGGAAGCGGATGCACTGGCCGAGCGCTGTGGTGAGCAGGATGTCGTCGCGTTCGGAGCAGATCTTGACCGAAACGATACCGTCGCCCTCGTCGAGCTTCATGGCGATCTTGCCGTTGCGGTTGACGCGGGTGAAGTCTGCCAGCTTGTTGCGGCGGACAGTGCCGGAGCGGGTGGCGAACATGAGGTCGAGCACTTCGTGTGCCGTTTCGTCATCCGGAAGGGGCATGACGCTTTCGATGCGCTCGTCGGCGGCCAGCGGGAAGATGTTGACCAGCGCCTTGCCGCGCGAGTTCGGCCCGCCGACAGGCAGGCGCCAGACCTTCTCCTTGTAGACCATGCCGGCCGAGGAGAAGAACAGGATCTCAGTATGGGTCGTCGCCGAGAACAGCTTGACCACGAAATCCTCGTCCTTCATCGACATGCCCGAACGGCCCTTGCCGCCACGATGCTGGGTCCGGTAGGTCGAGAGCGGTGTACGCTTCACATAGCCGCCATGGGTGACGGTGACGACCATGTCCTCGACCTCGATAAGGTCCTCGTCTTCCATGTCGATGCCGCCCATCGCGAATGCGGAGCGACGCGGAACGGCGAACTTCTCTTTCACGTCGTTGAGTTCGGCCTTGATGATCTCACGGATCCGCGGGCGCGACCGCAGGATATCGAGCAGGTCAGCGATCTTGTCGGACAAGCCCTTGGCTTCATTGCCAATTTCGTCGCGGCCAAGGCCGGTGAGACGGTGCAGGCGCAGGTCAAGGATGGCCCGGGACTGCTCGTCCGACAGATAGATCGTGTCGCCGCCCGACCAGCGCGTACGCCGGTCGGCGATAAGCTCGAGCAGTGGCCCCATGTCCATGATCGGCCAGGCTTTCGCGAGCAGTTGTTCGCGGGCCGTCGCCGGGTCTGGCGCGTGGCGGATGATTCGGATCACTTCGTCAATATTGGCCACGGCCATGGCAAGGCCGACCAGGACGTGGGCCCGGTCGCGGGCCTTGTTGAGCTCGAACTTGGTGCGCCGGACGATGACTTCCTGGCGGAAGGCGAGGAAGCAGTCGAGCACCTTACGCAGGTTCATCAGTTCGGGGCGACCGCCATTGAGCGCGAGCATGTTGACGCCAAAACTGGTCTGCAGCTGGCTGAAGCGGAACAGTTGGTTCAGCACGACTTCGGCGCTGGCATCCTTCTTCAGCTCGATAACGACGCGGATGCCGTTGCGGTCGGATTCGTCGCGCAGGTCGGAGATGCCTTCGACACGTTTTTCGCGCACGAGTTCGGCGATCTTGGTGATCATCGCGGCCTTGTTCACCTGGTAGGGAATCTCGGTGACGATGATGGCCTGGCGGCCGTTCTTGGCCTCCTCGATATCGGTCTTCGCGCGCATGATGACCGAGCCACGCCCGGTGGTCAGTCCCTTGCGGCTGCCGGCATGGCCCATGATCAGGCCACCGGTTGGAAAATCGGGGCCCGGGACGATTTCGAGCAGGGCTTCGTCGTCGATCAGCGGGTCGTCAATGACAGCGAGGGTCGCGTCGATGACTTCGCCGAGATTGTGCGGCGGGATGTTCGTGGCCATGCCGACCGCGATACCGCCGCCGCCATTGACCAGCAGGTTCGGGAACTGGGCCGGCAGGACTGTCGGCTCCTGCTGCGAACCGTCATACGTGTCCTGGAAGTTGACGGTGTCCTTATCGATATCGGCGAGCAGGTAGGTTGCCGCCTTGGTCATCCGGCTTTCCGTGTAACGCATGGCCGCCGCCGGATCATTGTCGATCGAGCCGAAATTGCCCTGGCCATCGACCATTGGCAGGCCCATCGAGAAGGGCTGGGCCATGCGCACGAGCGCGTCATAGATCGCGCTGTCGCCATGCGGGTGGAAGTTACCCATCACGGCGCCGACGATATTGGCCGATTTCTTGTACGGCTTGTCCGGCGTGTTGCCGCCGACCTGCATGGCGTAGAGGATACGGCGGTGCACCGGCTTGAGGCCGTCGCGCACGTCGGGCAGCGCGCGGCTGACGATTACGCTCATCGCATAGTCGAGATACGAGCTTTTCATCTCGGATTCGATGGAAATTGGCTCGATTCCGTCCGGGAGGGACGGGTTGCCCTGACCGCCATTATCGGGGGTTTCGGGCTCGTCCGGCGGCGTCGTGTCGTCACTCATGAGGGGGCTTTCTGCGTCTTCGGTATCGTACGGCGGGGACCATGCCCGAATCGCCTATATTTATTGAGAAAACTCTAGCAGGCAGGGGGCAGGAAAGCCACCCTTTTGGCGGGGTTTTGGCAGTTGGCGACGGTGACCGGCCCTGCACGAAAAACAGCCCGAGCATATGCGCGGAAAAAACCCGGATATTGCCCGGAAACATGACGGAAACGCGCCGGATGAATTGGCGCCGGACGCCTTCTGATGGCATACGCCTTGCTAGATCCATGACGGGTTGAAGGCGCGTGCGGCCATGATCGTGACATGCGAGAATTTCCAGGGCTTCCCCGACGCTGATGTATGCATTGTCGGATCGGGCCCGATCGGGCTCGCGCTGGCCTATTCCTGTGTCAAATGCGGCCTGAAGGTCCTGATGCTGGAATCCGGCGATTACTGGCCGGCGGAGCACAAGAACGACCTTGGCAAGGCCGGCAAACTCGATACCGCCCATCACGTGCCGCTCGAAGAGGGCTGCTGCCGCGCACTGGGCGGCAATTCCTACCAATGGGGCGGGCGCTGCGTGCCGTTCGACCCGATCGATTTCGAGGCGCGCGGCTGGATCGAAAATTCGGGTTGGCCGATCAGTGCCGAGACCGTGACGCAGTGGTATGCCGATGCGGCGGGCTTCCTGCTCTGCCGGGATGACTTCACCGACACGCCCTTGTGGCCCGACAATGGCCGCGTACGCAGCGACACACTGGAGAGCTGGGTCGCCAACCCGAATATTGCGCATGTCTACGATGACTGGCTGAAAACCTGCGCCGACATCTGCGTCGTGCTGGATGCCACGGTTGTGGATTTCCGATTTGACGCAAACGATGCGCGGGTCGAGGCGGTCACGGTTGCCACCGGGTCGACGCGCACGGACCTGCCCGTCAAAACCGTCATCGTGGCCGCAGGCGGCGTCCAGACGCCGCGCCTGCTCCTGGCGGCGCAGCTGACACGGCCCAGCCTGTTCGGCGGCGCGGAGGGGCCGCTGGGGCGCTATTACATGGGCCATGTCAGCGGCAAGATCGCCGAGATCACGCTGGCCGACCCCGCCTGCGACGGGTTTCTCGACTACGAAATGGACGCCAACCGGTTCAAGCGCCGGCGCATCACGCTGACCGAAGCCGAACAGCGGGTGCATCGCCTGCCCCAGATCACGTTCAGCGCCGGCAACCCGGTGGTCTACGATCCGGTCCACCGCAACGGCGCCCTGTCGGCCATCTGGATGGTCCTGTCGTCGCCGCTGGGCAACCGGTTCCTTAACGCGCCGCTGCGCCGCCTCTATCTCGGCGAGGAAAAACAATCGGTCCTGTCACATGCGCTGAACATAATGCGTTCGCCCATCGCGACCGGCTTTGGCGCGTTCAACGTGTTCCGGCAGATGTACCTGCAAAAGCCAAAGCGGCCATCGGTGTTCCTGAAGAACCGCAAGGGCCGCTACACGCTGTACTATCACGGCGAACAGACGCCATCGCCAGCAAACCGGGTGCGCCTGTCGTCAGACGTGGACGCGTTGGGAATGCCGCGCGTGGCGATCGATTTCGACTATTCAGCTGCTGACGCCGACGGCGTGCTGAGGGCGCACGCCATCCTCGCCGAAGCGGTGGCCGAAGCCGGCATCGGCACGATCGACTATTCCGTGCCGGAAGATGCGCGCGCCGCTGCCATTGTCAGCCAGGCACGGGACGGCCTGCACCAGATCGGCACCACCCGCATGTCCACCGACCCGAAGCATGGCGTGGTGGACACCGACTGCCGCGTGCACGGCATGCAGAACCTCTACGTCGCCTCGACCTCGGTGATGCCGACATCCGGCCATGCCAACCCGACCTTTGTCGGCGTGGCGCTCGCGATGCGCCTGGCTGCACATTTGGGTGGACCCGTGAAGCCTGAACGCACGACTGAGAACCAGACGATGGATGCCGCGACGGCGCCGGCAACGGGCAGGCGCATCCTCGTCACTGGCGCTTCGGGAAAGATCGGCCAGCATGTTGTCCGCCAGCTGCTCGACACGGGCCATTCAGTCGTCGCGCTGACGTCCAGCCCGAACCGCGCGGTGGGCCGCAAGACAGATCGGGATGTTGAGTGGCGCCACCATGACTGGCGCGAGTCTGTCGATTTCACAGACCATGTCCGAGGCTGCGATGCGGTCATCCATCTCGGCGCCGAAATCTGGCGCAGCGACCGGATGGAGCGGGTCAATGTCGATGCCACGGCGGCGCTCGCCGCAGCGGCTGAAGCCGCCGGCATTCGCAGTTTCGTTTTTGCCAGCAGTATCGCCGTCTATGGTTCGCCGACGCGCGCCGAAGTCGACGAGGACACGACCCGGTTGACCCCCACCCATGACGTGAAGGCCGAATATCGCGGCACGGACAGCATCCGCGCCTATGGCCGCAGCAAGGTGAAAGCCGAGAACGCGATTGCCGCAGCGTGCCGGAATACGCATTTCGCCGTGGTGCGCCCCACGGTCGTCGCCGACGTGGACGACATTGCCGGGGCGGTGAACATGAACCCGCTGGTCAAGAGTATCGGCGCGAAAAGGCATACGCATTTCGTCTATATCGCCGACGTGGCGGCCGCGATGATCTGGTTGATGGAACGCGGGCTGTCGCAACCGGCAGGCATGCCGGGGCGGGTCGAGACGTTCAACCTGTCTGACGAGACGGGATACGACACATCCTACAGCGGTTTGTACAGTCGGCTGGAAGCCCTTTCAGGGCGCGGCGGGATGGGCGCGAAACTGGCCAGCCCTCTCTTCGTGTACGACCTGTTCGATCGCCTGAAATCAAAGAGCCTGTCACACGGCCTGCCACTGGGCCGCTGCGTCTTCCCGGCCACGCGCCTGCATGCTGCCGGCTATTGGCACCCGTTCGGCATGGCGATGGCCGAGCGCCTTGCCGCTGACCGGATTCGCGAGCGCTGACGGCGCTACCATGACCTATTCGGCGGCGGGCAGCGCCCCGAGGTCGGACAGGGCGCGCAGGACGGCAGCCTTGCGTTTTGGCACGTCGGCCTGCGGGTCGGCCATGTCCATGTTGAAGGCGAAGGCATAGGTGCCGGGGGCGTCTCCCGTCGTCTGCTCCAGCCAACCGACATACCAGCCGATATTGGTTTCGCCCTCCACCCATTTCCCGCCCGTCTTGCCGTACAGCGTCCAGCCGGGACCGGAATCGACCACCATCATGGGCACGGCGCGCGCGTAGGTGTGCGCAGAGAGCGGCAGCATCCGGTGCGACAGCTGGGCCAGGAAGGCGGCCTGCTCCTCGGCAGAGACCGCCAGAGGGCCTTTCAGCCAGTAGGACGACACGTCTTCGGGCGCGCCCGTATCTGCGTTGCCATAGTCAAAGGCCGCGAGCCATCCCTGCAGCGCGGCCGAGCCGATCCGCGGCGTAACAGCCTGATAGATCCAGACGGTCGAGCGGGTGTAGGCCGAGGCGAAATCCTGGGTTTCGTTCCAGCCGTCAGCAAAGCGTTTGACGCCATCCCACTCAAAGACCTCGTCCGGGCCGGACACGGCGCCGGTTTCCAGCGCGATCAGGGTGTGGGGAATTTTCGAGGTCGAGGCGGGGGTGAAGCGCGCCTTTGCCCGGTCAGGGTTGCTGATCCAGGTGCGCTGATCCTCCAGACGGTAGACGACCAGTGTCGAGGTTTCCGGGTCAACACCGGCAGCCGCCACGCTGGCACTCAGGGGCGGCGGCCGGGTGAGTGTCATGCAGGCGGCCAGCAGGCACGCCGCCAGGGCCAGAGCCAGGCCAGTGGCGATGTGCGAAGAAAGGGCCGTCCTGCGTTGCACGTGTGCCTCCTAGAACGGGATTTCGTCGTCGAGATCCGGGCTGAAGCTTTCGGACGGACCGCTCATCTTGCGGGCGCTGCCTTGCTGTTCGCCAAAATCATTGCCGCCGGAGCGGGCGCCGCCGCGATCACCGGCGCTGTCGAGCATGGTGAGCGTGCTGCCGAAGCCGCGCAGCACGACTTCGGTCGTGTAGCGGTCCTGGCCATCCTTGTCCTGCCATTTGCGGGTTTCCAGCTGGCCTTCAATATAGAGCTTGGAGCCCTTCTTGACATAGTTCTGGACGACGCGGACGAGGCCTTCGCTCAGGATCGAAATACGGTGCCACTCGGTCTTTTCCTTGCGCTCGCCCGTGGCCTTGTCTTTCCATGTCTCGGACGTGGCCAACGTGAAGCTGGCAACCTGGCCGCCATTCTGGAACTGGCGGATTTCCGGATCCTGCCCCACATTACCAACAAGAATGACCTTGTTCACTGATCCTGCCATGTATCCATCTCCGCTCAGTCTTGTTTCGTTATCGAATCTGTTCTCTTCTACCGCGACCGGGCCCGCCTGTCGCCTCCCCAGCCGTTTTTCCACAGGCCGGGATTAAAAAAGCAGCGAGTCACAAATGTTCACACTTTGTTCTTGTGGTCAAGCTGGACTCACGCCACACTTAAAGCCTAGCAACACGCCCAGTCCTGTTTCGCCACCGTAACGAGCTTCCTGCATGGCCCGATTAGAATCCCCTTTCATCCGCGTGCGCGGAGCCAAGGAACACAATCTCAAGAATATCGACGTGGATATTCCGCGCGGTGAGCTGGTCGTGATGACCGGCTTGTCAGGCTCGGGCAAATCCTCGCTCGCGTTCGACACGATCTATGCCGAGGGCCAAAGACGCTATGTTGAAAGCCTGTCGGCCTATGCGCGCCAGTTCCTCGAACTGATGCAAAAGCCGGACGTCGAAAGCATCGAAGGCCTGTCGCCCGCGATCTCGATCGAGCAGAAGACGACCAGCCGCAACCCGCGCTCGACGGTCGGCACCGTGACCGAGATCTACGACTATATGCGTCTGCTGTGGGCGCGCGTCGGCATTCCCTATTCGCCGGCCACCGGCCTGCCGATCGAGAGCCAGACGATCAGCCAGATGGTCGACCGGACGATGGAGCTGCCCGAGGGCACGCGCCTCTACCTGCTGGCGCCGATGATCCGGGGCCGCAAGGGCGAGTATCGCAAGGAGTTCGCCGAACTGCTCAAGAATGGCTACCAGCGCGTCAAGGTGGACGGCGAATTCTTCGAACTGGAAGACGCGCCCAAGCTGGACAAGAAATTCAAGCATGACATTGATGTCGTGGTCGACCGCGTGGTCGTGCGCGAAGGCATGGAGCAGCGCCTCGCCGAAAGTTTCGAGACGGCGCTGGGCCTGGCGCAGGGCATTGCGCTGGCCGAATATGCCGATATCGAAGAGGGCGAGACCGAGCCGAAGCGGATCACCTATAGCGCCAATTTCGCCTGCCCCGTGTCCGGCTTCACGATCTCGGAAATCGAGCCGCGCCTGTTCTCGTTCAACAATCCGTTCGGCGCCTGCCCGACCTGTGACGGGCTCGGCAACCAGCTGAAGATCGATGCCGACCTGATCGTGCCGGACAAGGACCTGGACCTGATGAGCGGCGCCATCGCGCCCTGGGCCAAGTCGACATCCCCCTACCAGACGCAGACGCTGCAGGCCCTGTCGACGCATTACCGGTTCGACCTGAAGAAGAAGTGGAACCAGCTGCCGGAAAATATCCAGCAGATGATCCTGCACGGCACCGGCGAGGAAGAGATCAAGTTCATCTATGATGACGGCATGCGCCGCTATGAGGTGAAGAAGACTTTCGAGGGCGTGATCCCGAACCTGGAGCGGCGCTATCGCGAGACGGACTCGGCCTGGGTGCGCGAGGAAGTGGCGAAGTTCCAGTCGGCAGCGCCCTGCCCCGCCTGTGCCGGCAAGCGCCTGAAGCCGCAGGCGCTGGCGGTGAAGATTGCCAAGCTCGATATTTCGGACGCCGCCGAATTCTCGATCAGGGATGCGGGCGACTGGTTCAGCAAGGTCTCGAAGACGCTGACCAAGCAGCAGAACGAGATCGCCAGCCGCATCCTGAAGGAAATCAACGACCGCCTGAACTTCCTCAATGATGTCGGCCTCGAATACCTGACGCTCAGCCGCGGGTCCGGCACCTTATCGGGCGGCGAGAGCCAGCGCATCCGGCTGGCCAGCCAGATCGGCTCGGGCCTGACGGGCGTGCTCTATGTGCTCGACGAGCCGAGTATCGGCCTGCACCAGCGCGACAATGCCCGCCTGCTGGAAACGCTGAAGCGGTTGCGAGACCTCGGCAATTCCGTGATCGTGGTCGAGCATGACGAGGACGCGATCCTGACCGCTGACCACGTCATCGACATGGGACCGGCGGCCGGCATTCACGGCGGCGAGATCATCGCCGAAGGGACGCCAGCCGAAGTGCTGGCCAACCCGAAAAGCATGACGGCGGACTATCTCAACGGCACGCGCGAGATTCCGATCCCGAAGCGCCGCCCGGTCGAGAAATCGAAACGCAAGATCACGCTGAAGGGCGCGACCGGGAACAATCTCAAGAATGTCACCGCGACCATCCCGCTGGGCAGTTTCACTTGCATCACCGGCGTGTCGGGCGGCGGCAAGTCGACCCTGATCATCGAGACGCTGTACAAGGCGCTGGCCCGCAAGCTGAATGGCGCCTCCAGCCCACCGCAGCCCTATGACAGCCTTGAGGGCCTCGAATATCTCGACAAGGTGATCGACATTGACCAGAGCCCGATCGGGCGCACGCCGCGCTCGAACCCGGCCACCTATACCGGCGCCTTCGGCCCGATCCGCGACTGGTTCACCGGCCTGCCGGAATCCAAAGCGCGCGGCTACAAGGCCGGACGGTTCAGCTTCAACGTGAAGGGCGGGCGCTGCGAAGCCTGCCAGGGCGACGGCGTGATCAAGATCGAGATGCACTTCCTGCCGGACGTGTATGTCACGTGCGAGACCTGCAAGGGCAAGCGCTACAACCGGGAAACGCTGGAAGTCCTGTTCAAGGGCAAGTCGATTGCGGACGTGCTGGACATGAATGTGGATGACGCGGCGAAGTTCTTCTCGGCGGTGCCGGCCATCGCATCCAAGATGGAGACGCTGGTGCAGGTGGGGCTCGGCTATGTGAAGGTCGGCCAGCAGGCGACGACCCTATCAGGCGGCGAGGCGCAGCGCGTGAAGCTGGCGAAGGAATTGTCCAAGCGCGCGACAGGCCGCACACTGTACATCCTCGACGAGCCGACGACGGGCCTGCACTTCGATGATGTGCGCAAGCTGCTGGAAGTGCTGCACGAGCTGGTCGATGCCGGCAATACGGTGGTCGTGATCGAGCATAATCTCGACGTCGTGAAGACGGCTGACTGGGTGCTGGACCTTGGGCCCGAAGGCGGCGATGGCGGCGGCAAGCTGGTCGCAGCCGGCACCCCGGAAGACATTGCTGCCAATTCCGACAGCTGGACCGGCAAGTTCCTCGCCGAGACCTTCCGCCGGCACGACGAGCGCCGCGCCGCGCGCAACAAGCGCGAGCGGGCGACGACGACGCCCAAGCCCGCCAAGAAGACGGCAGCGAAGGCACCTGCTTCGCCAAAGAAGGCCAAGCCCAAAGCGGCGAGCGCCGCCAAATAGGTTCGGCCTAGACGAAGGTCTCGTCGATCGCCGGATTGTCGGCCCATTGGGGATCGGTCCGCGCCGCCAGTGCGGCCGGCCCCGAAAAAATGTGTATCCAGCAGGCTTGGAGGAAAATGAAGCCCACCATCAAGATGGCCCCGGGAATGATGATGCCGGGCGAGACCATCGCCGAGAAGATGGCTGCCGGGTCGTCCTCGATTCCGCCCATCACCGGCATCAGCGTTGCGACCATGACCACCGCGAAGACCAGGTAGAGCACGAAGAAGGCCACGAACATGATCAGCATCAGCACGATCCAGCTGCCGACAATGGTCCAGGCCTTGCCCTTGGTCACGCGCCAGGCTTGTCCGAACTGGATGCTGCGGTCGCGCACCGTGAGGGCGGCAGCAGGTGAAAACCGCGCCGCCAGCCAGAGCGCGAAAACCATGTAGGCGATCCACAGGACGAAGGCGAGCAGCCCGCCCAGGGCGGCGCCGTTGCTGTTGCCCATCGCGGCCATTATGCCAATCGGCACCATGATCATGAGAATCATCGCGAGATAGAGGGCGATGAACAAGCCAAACCAGATCAGGCCGACAACGAGCAGGCGCAACTCGTCGGCCCCCAGCTGCAGGCGAAAGTCTTCCGCGCGCATGTATCGCCGCTGGTTAGCGCCTTCGAACAGAGTCCAGAAGGCCAGACCGAGCGGGATCATCAGCAAGTAACCCAGAAGAACCCGGCCCATCTGCCCCGTCATGGCGGATTCCATCGCGACCGGATCGTTGATCATGTCCGGATCGAACATCATCCCGAACATGGGCCACTGCAGCCAGAGGGTCACCGCCGACATCAGCACGTATAGCACCGCATAGGTTGCGCCGTACTTGAGCAGGAACCCCTTCGGGCCGCCGGTGCGCCGGAAGTGAAACAACGCATTGTCAAAACTGAAGACGAGGTTCGTCATGGATTTCTCTCCCTGATCAATCAAACACGGCCATGCGGGCAGTGTCATCAACGCCGCCACGCGGATCATGACGGGCGGCGAAAGCCGCCGGGGCGCCATTAAAATGCTGCTGGAGCGCAGATATGAACACGCTGACGAAAATGTAGAGCCCAATCGGAACGAGGAATGTCGCCGAGAAGATCAATTGCATGACCTCTTCGCCAGATTGCGCGTTCGCAAAGCCAGACATGAATCCGGCAAATCCCAACTGCAATACCTGGTCAAGGATTCCAGAGACAATCACGCCAGCGAACGCGATGATGAGGAAGGCGCCGAGAATGGGCCAGAAGCGACCGCGCGAGACATTCCAGGCATCGAAGAAGACGATTTTCCGATCCTTGATCGTCATGGCGAAACAGGGCGACAGACGCGTCGCGAAGAAGACGTAGACCGGGAAGGCCAGCATCATGAAGCCCATCCCGCCGAAAATGACCGGGACCATCCGGCGCCCCAGTTCATTTTCCGACATACCGCCAGCGGCCAGTTGGACGATATTGATGACGCCATTCCACACGCTGAGCGCCGGCAATCCGAAACAGGCCAGGGCAAGAAGCCACCAGAACAAGCCGACGGCCATCATCCGCAATTCGTCGCTGCCCAGCCGCAGGGAGAAGCGCTCGTCCCGGACATAGCGGCGCTGCGAAGCGGCTTCAAACATGGCCCACAGGACCCATGACCCGGCACTCACCACAATGGCCCAAGGGATCAGCGGCGTCAGGGTGCCCAACACCAGGGCGAGTACGGCACCCGGATCATCCTCATCGATACCCGCGTTTTCCAGCGCCTCAATCGACTCGATGAAAGCAAGGATGGCATCTTTTGACAGGTATCCGACGATCACCATGAACAGTGTCACGACCAGCGCGTTGGTGGCGGCGAATATCCACGCAAACGTGCGAAAGTGCGCAGCGCGAAAGGCGTTCGAGAGCGCGCCTTCAAACGAGAAACCTGTTGGCAAAACCCCACCCTCCCAAACAGTTCGCTGCAGACTAAGGCGATTTACTCTACCGAGGCAATCTCCGATGCCTCATCCGGATCGGGCATCAGGCGCGGCAGCACTGCCACCGCAAGGCCGTGACCGGCGAGGATAAATGGCGCGAGCAGCACGATACCGAGCGCTCCGCCGATGAAATGACCGACGGCGCCGGTCCCCAGCAACGGGTTCAGCGCCGCATTGATCGCTACGGCCAGACCAAACGGCGCCACATGCGTGACGAGCGCGGCAAGGCTGAGACGAAGACCGTACCCCTTTGTCCACGGCCAGGTGCGGAACACCATGGTTTCGCCCCGGCTCACCGTTGCCGCGCCAACGAGCAACAATCGCACCGCCAGGAAGCAAAGCGCCCATAGGCCAAGCGCGCATGCAATAAGGAACACTGCGCCATAGGCCGTCGGCAGCATGTCCATGAACGCCGCCTGCACGACAGCGGGTGGCGTTTCCGCGCCGAGATCTGTCCGGCCCGAGGCCTCGAGCAGGATGCCGGGCAGGATAAGGAGGAAGAAGCCGATGAAGACCCCGACAAACAGGAAGGCCATGTAGACAGCCAGATTGACGTGCACCAATTGCAGGTACTTGCCTGACCGTGCGCCTAGCATGGAGCGATAGATGCTCAAGGAAAACGCCGCGCCGGCAAAGAACACAGCAACCATCAGGTTCAGCGCGATGATCGCGGCGCCGTTGACTTGCATGCCAAGCACCAGCCGGTAGAGGCCAGCCAGCACCATCAACAGGCCAAGCCATGGCAGGCTGGGAACGCAGGCCCGCGCGGCGAGGCGCCATGCCTCTGCGGCAATCTCCAAAACGGGCAGCTTCACGTCCATTTTCGCGCTCCTCACGGCTGCAACACCTAAACCGCACGGCGCCCGGCGGCAAACGCCATCTTGACGCGACGGGCTGTCCTGCGCATGTCCCTGGCATGAGCATCAAACCCATCCATATCATCGGCGGCGGCATGGCCGGCTCCGAAGCCGCATGGCAAGTCGCCAGCGCCGGCGTCCCCGTCATCCTGCACGAAATGCGCGGCGTGAAGGGCACCCAAGCCCACCAGAGCGACCATCTGGCCGAGCTTGTCTGTTCCAATTCCTTCCGCTCGGATGACCATACGACCAATGCTGTTGGCGTCCTGCACGAGGAAATGCGCCGCGCAGACGGCCTGATCATTACCACGGCCGCCGACCATCAGGTGCCTGCCGGCAGCGCGCTGGCGGTTGACCGCGAAGGCTTCGCCGAGGCGATCACGGCCAAACTGGAAGCGCACCCACTTGTCACCATCGTGCGTGAGGAGATCACCGGCATTCCCCCCGAAGACTGGGACAGCGTGATCATCGCAACCGGCCCGCTGACGTCGCAGGCGCTTGCCGAAGCGATCCACGCCCATACCGGCGAAGGCGACCTGGCCTTCTTCGACGCCATCGCACCCATCGTCTATTTCGACTCGGTCGACATGGATGTGGCCTGGCGCCAGAGCCGCTACGACAAGCCCGGCCCCGGCGGCGACACGGCGGCCTATATCAATTGCGGCATGAACGAAGCCCAGTACAACGCCTTCCTCGACGCCCTGATTGCGGCGCCGAAGACCGAGTTCAAGGACTGGGAAAAGGACACGCCCTATTTCGAAGGCTGCCTGCCCATTGAAGTCATGGCCGAGCGCGGGCGCGAGACGCTGCGGTTCGGCCCGATGAAACCGGTCGGCCTGACCAATCCGCACGACCCCATGGTGAAATCGCATGCCGTCGTGCAGCTGCGCCAAGACAATGCGCTCGGTACGCTGTGGAACATGGTCGGATTCCAGACCAAGCTGAAGCACGGCGCGCAGGCGGAAATCTTCCGCATGATCCCCGGCCTTGAGAAAGCGGAGTTCGCCCGGCTCGGCGGCATTCACCGCAACACGTTCCTGAATTCGCCGAAACTGCTCGACCAGCAGCTGCGGATGAAATCCCTCCCGCGCCTGCGCTTTGCCGGCCAGGTCACGGGCGTGGAAGGCTATGTCGAGAGCGCCGCGATGGGCCTGCTGGCAGGACGCTTCGCCGCCGCCGAACGGCTCGGCCACACAATTGCCCCGCCCCCGCCGACCACCGCGCTCGGCGCCCTCGTGCTGCACATCACCGGCGGCCACCTTCAGGGCAAGCAGACCTTCCAGCCAATGAATATCAATTTCGGCCTGTTCCCGGACATCGAAGACTATTCAAAGATTGGCGAGGACGGCAAACGCCTGCGCGGCAAGGACAAGGGCCGGGCCAAGAAAAAGGCCCAGGCCGTGCGCGCGTTGCAGGATGTGGACGCCTGGCTGGCTGGCGAAGCCGAGCTGGTGCCAGCAGAATAGCGACATTGGGGGGGCAGGATACGAAAACGTCTGCTCACCGGATCGACGGGCTGGCTGGGGCGCCACCGTGCGCCCTTGCTGGAGTGATCAGGGCATCAGGTTGTCGGACTGGATGTGGCGCCGGGACCGTTCACACAGGTGATCGGCACGGTCGCCGACCGGGCGCTGGTCGTCCGGATTTTCGCGGATCACGGCATTGAAGCCGTCATTCATGCGGGCGCGCTGCACAAGCCGGATATTGCGCGTTTTCCGCGCCAGGCCTTTATCGACACGAACGTGACCGGCACGCTGAACCTGCTGGAGGCAGCGGTGGCGGTGGAACATGACCGGTTCGTGATGACGTCGACCACATCGCTGATGATCTCGCAGGCAATCCGCGACGAGGCATCGCCTGAGGCTGCGTGGCTGGACCAAGACCATGGGCCGCTTGCGCCGCGCAATATTTAAGGCGTGACGAAACTGGCTGCGGAGGAGCTTTGCCGGCAGTTCGCGCTGGAGGCCGGGCTCAACTGCGCTGTGCTGCGCACATCGCGCCTCTTGCCGGAGGAGGATGACACGCTGTCGGACCCGACGCCGGAGAATCTGAAAGCCAATAAATTCCTGCACCGCCGACTGACGATGGAGGGGCCCATCTTGTGGCGCTGGAGAAGGCACCGGATGTCGGGTTCGGGCTCTATATCGTATCGGCGCCGAGCCCATTTGACCGGTCGGAATGCGCGGCTCTCAAGCGCGATGCAGCGGCGGTCATCCTGCAGCCCTTCCCGGATGCCGCTGACCTCTATGCAAACCGGTGATGGCGCCTGCCGCAGCAGATCGGGCGCATTTATGACGCGTCGCGGATCGAGCGGGAACTCAGGTTTCGCTGCGAGACGGATTTCGCCGCTGTGCTTGAGGCCTTGCGGTCAGGTGCGGCAATGCCGTTTGCGCATGATGGCACGTTCCGGTCACCCAGCCTTTATGGCCGCGCGCTGATCGAAGGCGGCGTGGACTAAGGCGTTACTGCGCTATGACGCGCGCAGCGCATACGATGGTCCCAGACTTGTTCAGGAGGCAGATTTTCAGACCTGCCCGGTATTCATCCCCTTCATGATGCTGAGGCGTTTGGTAACAGGGTTCGGGTTGCGGCCTTCCGAGTAGAACTTGCGCAGGCGGAAATGCGCGATGGCCGGGCGGATGAGCTTTGGCGCAGGCGCGACATGCGGGCCGAAGGCTTTGGTCTCGCTGCGGCGGGTTGCGGCATAGGCCGGCGCCACATCCTGTATCTCGGTTCCCCAGCCGTGGGCGCCGCACAAAACGCTTGCGGCAACAGCGGCGAGCCAGGCTTCCGGCTCGCGTGCCCTGTCCTCGGCTTCGAAAGCGGCCTGGTACCCGTCGACCATTTTCTGTAGCGCGCCGATCTTCAGCCGCTGGCAGGCGACTTCCTCGTTCAGGGCGAGACAGACATCATGCGCCCGGGGGGCCTGCTGCGCTTCGATCTCGCTCAGGGCGTCACGCCACCACTGGAACCGGATGGCGCCCAGCGTGTCCTCGGTGACCGCAAGACGGACCCGCGCCAGTTCGTAGGCCAGCGCGTAAAGTGCCGTCAGGGCGTTGCGATATATCTCCGGTGCGAAGCGACTGGATATCCAGCGATCTTCGTCGACCCGCTTTACGCGGGCATCGATCGCCTTCCATTGTGTTTTGCTCAAGGGGCTGGTCTCATTTGACATGGAACCCATATGTGGGAAGACGCGCTGATACACCAGTCAATCATCTGCAAGAAAGGACGCTGACATGGCATTTTCCCTTCCCGACCTCCCGTACGGACGTGGAGCCCTCACCCCACACATTTCCGAGGAGACCCTCAACTACCATCACGGCAAGCACCATCAGGCCTATGTGACGAACCTGAACGGCCTGATCGAAGGCACGGACCTGGCAGACAAGTCGCTCGAAGAGATCGTCAAGCAAGCCGCCGGCGACAAGGCCAAGGCTGGCCTGTTCAACAATGCCGCGCAGGTGTGGAATCACACATTCTACTGGCACTCCATGAAACCGGGCGGCGGCGGCAAGCCCACCGGCAAGATCGCCGCGATGATCGACAGCGACCTCGGCGGCTACGACCAGTTCGTGAAGGACTTCAAGGCAGCCGGCGGCGGCCAGTTCGGTTCGGGCTGGGCCTGGCTCGTCCTCAAGGACGGCAAGCTCGCCATCACCAAGACCCCGAACGCCGAGACCCCGCTGACGGACGCCGGCGTCACGCCGCTCCTGACCATGGATGTCTGGGAACACGCCTATTATCTCGACTACCAGAACAGCCGCCCGAACTATATGGACGCCTTCCTGAACAACCTGATCAACTGGGACTTTGCCAACAAGAACCTTGGCTAGGCCCCAGGCCTGAATTCGGCGAAATCAAGCAAACTGAGACGCCCACCTGTACTGGTGGGCGTTTTTGCATTATGTGCAGCGCAACAGACGCTCCGGGCTCAGGATTTGCCCGGCAAGGCTGCCATTCGGGCAGTGTCGGGTATTATCAACAATCCTTGGACTGGAAACACTTTGAACGACGTTACATTTGCAGATCTCGGCCTTGGGCCGAACGTACTTAAGGCTGTGGAAGAGGCGGGATATACAACTCCCACGCCGATCCAGGTGGAAGCCATCCCCCACATCCTCGCCGGCGGCGACGTCACGGGCATCGCCCAGACCGGCACCGGCAAGACGGCGGCCTTCGTGCTGCCGATGATCCACCGCCTTGCGCGCGGACGGGCCCGGGCCCGCATGCCGCGCTGCCTGATCCTCTGCCCGACGCGCGAACTCGCCGCGCAGGTCGCCGAGAATTTCGAGAAATACGGCAAGCACCTGAAGCTCACCATGGCCCTGCTCATCGGCGGTGTCAGCTTCAAGGAACAAGAAGGCCTGCTGCAGCGCGGCGTTGACGTGCTGATCGCGACGCCTGGCCGCCTGATGGACCAGTTCGAACGCGGCAAGCTGCTGCTGATGGGTGTCGACTATCTCATCATCGACGAAGCCGACCGCATGCTCGACATGGGCTTCATTCCCGACATCGAGAAGATCGTCTCCAAGATTCCGGCCAAGCGGCAGACGTTGCTGTTCTCGGCAACCTTCCCGACCGACATCCAGAGACTGGCGAAGACGTTCCAGCGCGACCCGGTGAAGATCGAAGTCGCCCGGCCGACCGATGCGGCCAAGACGATCACGCAGCACGTGGTTCACATTCCGACCAATGATGCCAAGGCCAAGCGCACAGCGCTGCGCCGCGTCATCGAAGCCTGCGACGTCAAGAACGGCATCGTCTTCTGCAACCGCAAGGTCGAAGTCGATATCGTTGCCGCCTCGCTGCAAAAGCATGGCCACGACGCTGCCGCCATCCACGGCGACCTGCCGCAGGCCTTTCGTACCGAAGTGCTGCAGCGCTTCCGCGATGGCGACCTGAAGCTGCTGGTCGCATCCGATGTGGCCGCACGCGGCCTCGACATCCCGGATGTCGACCATGTGTTCAACTATTCGCCGCCGCCCAAGGACGAAGACTATGTCCACCGGATTGGCCGCACCGGCCGCGCCGGACGGACCGGCAAGAGCTTCACGGTCGTGTCGCCGTCTGACGAGAAGTCCTGGGGCTTTGTCCTCAAGATGATCCAGCAGGACGTCGAGGAATTCATGCCCGAAGGCCTGCTTGAGGAACTCGAGAACCTGCCGCCGGAAGAACGCTCCAGCCGGGGCGGGCGCAGTGGCGGTGGTCGTAGCGGCAGCAACGTTAGCAGCAGCCGCGCGCGCGGCCGGGGTGAGCGCCCCGAACGCGGGCGTTCGCGCACCAAGCCAACCGAGGACGCGCCCAAGGCTGACGTCGACGTCAAAACCGCAGATGAGGCGCCAAAGCCTGAACGCGCCGACGAGGCCCCCAAGCCCGAACGCACCGAAAATCCAAAACGCGAACGCGCGCCGAAAGCTGAAAAAGTCGAAAAAGCGGAACCCGCTGACGTGGCCGAACAGCCGGAAAAAGCCGAAAAGCCCGCCCGCACCGCGCGCGGATCACGCGGTGGACGTCCGCCACGCGACCAGAAGCGCAAGGATGACGATCCGATCCTCGCGCCGGCGCCGGAACGCGTCAAAGGTTTCGGTGACGACGTCCCGGCTTTCCTGAAACGCTAGGTCACACCCGGCGCAGCGAAGGCTCAGAGGCCTTTGTTGCGCCGGTTCACGACCAGGGCGTGCGACAGGTCTGGCGTCGGTCCGGGCTTGTCGAAGCTAATCGAGAACCGCGTTCCCGATGCGCCCGTGGCGATACCTATCTCTGCGGCAAGCGACTTGCTCAGAGAGTTGATCAAAATCATGCCGATACCGCGCGCAGTATCCGCTTCAGACTGTTCCGGCATGCCGACACCGTCATCTTCGACTTTGATCAGCACGCGATCTGCCGAGCCATCCAGCAATAGCCCGATCCGGCCCTGGTCGCGCCCCTTGAAGGCAAATTTGCAGGCATTGGTAATCAGTTCCGTCACCGCGAGGCAGACCGAAACCGCTTTCCCGACCGGCAGCACGATCTCGCCGCGCGTTTCGCAGACCAGCTCGATTGCCTCGCGGACCGAATAGGTCTCGACCACGGCTTTGCACAGGTCAGGCAGCAGAGCGAGACAATCGACCTCGTCATGCTTGCCCAGCTCGTACAAGCTGCGATGGGTCGCCGAAATGACCTCGATGCGTTGTTTTGTGAGGGACAGTGTTTCACGTGCAATCTCGTCTTCGACGCGCCTCAATGGCAGGGAGACAATCGACGACACGATCTGCAAACTGTTGCGGACGCGGTGATTGACCTCGAACAGGAGCGTGTCCTTCATTTCGAGAGCTTCCACCAGCGCCAGCTCCGCCTGGACCCGAAGCGTATCGTCCCGCATCGTCAGCAGCGCGCCAATCTGCACGCCTGCGGCATTGCGGACAGGGCGGGCGGTCCCGACAGCGAAAACGACCGTGCCGTCCGGCCGCCGGATTTTCCACGGCGCCTCGACCACCGATTCCCCCCTGTGGACGGCGCGCGCCAGTGGCAGCTCGTCCGGCGGATATGGCAGGTTGTCCATGGTGAGAAGTTCGTAATTTTCCGAATACGCGTCGGGCGGCAGATCAAGATTGGTCCGTCCGTGAATCTCTTCGGCGGCACGGTTCACGCTGATAATGCGACCGTCGGCATCGGCCACGATGACGCCTTCGCCGAGTTGGTCCAGCACCACCGACTTGAAGCCCTCAACCGAACTCAGCATTCTCTACGCCTGCACCAAAACGCGACGGATCGCTCAGGGATCGTCCGCGATAAATGATATAGGCGATTCCCGCGATGTTTAATGAATTAACGCTTCAGGCGTGAGTTCATCTGCTTCCGGAAGGCGTCTGTATAGGGCGGACGGATCATTGCCAGCATTTCGCTTCCGGTCTGGGTATAGACTGATTTCTTGTGGCTGAACTCGTAAAAGCCTTCACGGCCGTGATAGCTACCCATGCCTGACGGGCCGACGCCGCCGAACGGCAGGTCTTCCTGGGCAACGTGGAAGATCACGTCATTCACAGTGACACCGCCGGAGGTCGTGTTGTTCAGGACCGTATCGCGCTCAGCAGCATCCTCGCCGAAATAGTACAGGCCGAGCGGGCGGGCATTCGCATTGATATAGGCAATTGCATCGCTCGTTTCGCCATAGGACTTGATCGGCAGGATCGGGCCGAAGATTTCGTCCTGCATCACGCTCATGTCGTCCGTCGGATCGACGATGATGTGAGGCGCAATCTTGTGGTGCGGCTGTTGCGAAAAATTGTCGCCTGTCGGGTTGATCTCGATCACTTCCGCGCCCTTGGCACGGGCATCCTCCAGGTAGCCCATGATCCGGTCATAGTGGCGCTGGTTCACGATCGAGGTGTAATCGTCATTGTCCTTCAGGCCGGACGGGAACATCTTCTGCACGGCGCTGGTTGCGGCCGCAGTGAATTCGGCTGTCTTCTCCTTGGGTACGAAGGCGTAGTCTGGCGCCAGGCAGATCTG
>Ga0208768_1000052_pt1 | contig 91870 bp, 121 predicted proteins | sample AntAceMetag02UK1_FD_184760 | JGI IMG/M metagenome (GOLD analysis project Ga0208768, IMG submission 184760) | Saline lake microbial communities from Ace Lake, Antarctica - Antarctic Ace Lake Metagenome 02UK1 (SPAdes) (version 2) | ecosystem: Environmental > Aquatic > Non-marine Saline and...
CAGGGCAACTTCACATTTTTGCTCGGTTCCGTAGAGCTCAATAAACTGGGGCAGCGACAGGCTGGCCTGGAACTGGATCCGATTCATAGCCATGGCAGTGACGACTGGTATATGCGTACCAGCCTAGATCCCAAAAGGGCTGCCTGCGGAGCTTGCTGCCTAATCAAGATGGCCAATAGCGCCTGGAATGATGTGCCATTGGCCATTCCACAGTTCTGAGATAAGGCAAAGACAGAGAACTGGCTGCCTGGCCCGGGCAGACATCAACGAAGCTAGCAAGAGAGCAACGAGCCTGAAAGCCAAGCCAAGATGAACAAGCGCGCAGAAACTCCAGGAAATCTCTATGCAAACCAGCAGGAAAGACAAGGCACCCCTGTCAAACTACATAAGCCCTAAGCCAATTCCCGATAGGGAGTCGATGGAAAATGTCTGAGCTGAATGGCGTGATGATGCAATATTTCCACTGGTATAATGAACCCGATGGAAGTTTGTGGAACGAAGTTGCTGATAATGCTAAAGATCTGGCCGACGTAGGGATCACGGCACTCTGGCTTCCTCCCGCCTACAAGGGCAATGCAGGCGGTTACGACGTTGGCTACAGCGTTTATGACCTCTACGACCTGGGCGAGTTTGATCAAAAAGGAAGCATTCGTACAAAATACGGCAGCAAAGACGACTACGTGCGTGCGGTCAAAACCGCCAAAGAAGCAGGCATTCGTGTCTATGCCGACGTGGTCTTAAACCACAAGATGGGCGCTGACAACTTCGAAGAAGTGACAGCCACACCCATGAGCGAGGCCAACCGCCATGAAGCGATTGACGAACCACGCACGGTCAAAGTGTGGACCCATTTTAATTTTCCCGGTCGACAGGGTCAATATTCCGAAATGGAATGGCACTGGTGGCACTTTACGGCCATAGATTATGACGACAACAATCCAGATTACGAAGCTGTTTACCTTTTTGAAGGCAAACAGTTTGACGAGAATGTAGATCTAGAGAAAGGCGTTTTTGACTACCTCATGGGTTGCAACCTCGACATGAAGTCTGGGGAGGTGCGCGAGGCTCTCAATGACTGGGGGGCCTGGTACACCAAAACGACCGAGGTGGATGGCTTTCGCTTTGATGCGGTCAAGCACGTACGGGCCGGGTTCTTTCCACAATGGCTAGAGCATTGCCGCAAAACCTCCGGGCGCAGGCTGTTTGCCGTGGGTGAGTATTGGTCCTATGAAATTGAGGCCCTGCATCATTTTATCAAGGAAACGGGCGGAGATGTGCACCTGTTTGATGCGCCACTGCATTACAACTTTTGCGAAGCCAGCAAAGCCGGCAACGACTATGACCTCAGCACCATCTTCGACAATACCCTGGTGAAAGATCAGCCAGCCCTGGCCGTAACGCTGGTGGACAACCATGATTCTCAGCCGCTGCAATCACTCGAATCCGTTGTGGAGCCATGGTTCAAGCCCCTGGCCTACGCCCTGATCCTGCTGCGTCAGGATGGCTACCCTTGCATTTTCTACGCCGACTATTACGGCGCACACTACAAAGACAAGGGCAGCGACGGCGGCGAATACGAAATCTGGCTCGATAGCCACCGCTGGCTCATCGACAAGTTCTTGCTTGTACGCAGCAACTACGCCTACGGTGACCAGGTCGACTACTTTGACCACCCCAGCACCATCGGCTGGACGCGCTCAGGCGACAAGGACAACCCCGGCGGCATGGCGGTGCTGCTGAGCAGCGGTGATGATGGGCGCAAATGGATGGAGGTGGGCAAGCCCAACAGCGTTTTTCATGACATCACCGAACATATTTCAGATAGCGTCACCACTAACGACGAAGGCTGGGGGGAATTCAGCTGCAAGGGAGCTTCGGTGTCAGTCTGGGTGCCGAAGAACTAGGTATAAAAGAACAAAATAAATCTGCATACACTCCGAAAAGTGTATGCAGACTCGATTTGAAAGCCAAACAAACAGAACAACTAATCAGTTGATCGTGGCATGTGCGTCGTCTTTCATGTCTTCAACAGCATGTTGAACACTGGCGCGGGTTTGCTTGGCTTTGCCAGCAAGCTCATCTTCTTCTCTACCGGTTACCTTACCGAAGGTTTCCTGTGCCTTGCCTTCAAGGTCTTTGGCCGTAGCTTCAACCCTTTCACCTAATCCCATGATTGTCTCCTTTGTAATGGTCAACATCCAAGCAAGATGGATGTATGCAGTAACCATAGGCCATGCAAAGGGCTACAACTCACCAAATACCTTTGAACTTCCTTGAGTTCAGTTTGATTAAATCTGTAGCCTCGTCTATGTCTGCCGTTGATAGCTGGCATGAGCTCCTTGCTTACGTTGAGGCGGCAGAAAGCAGGGCTTCGGTCAGCTCATCAGGATCAGCATTGGAATCAGAACCTGGACCTGCATGGCCCAAGAGCTCGGGACGGTCAGCCAACGACTCGATCAGGGCAGAGAAAAAGTTGTCTTGATCATTGAGCATCAAGGCGCCCATGCTGCCCATCCTTCCACCGATGCACCAATCAACGGACCCATCCACTGCCGTGATCACCACCCCGGGGCGCTGGGGGAGAGAGTTTTGAATCTTCAATGGATCGCGACATGAAAAGAAGCCGTCGGCCTCTTCGGGTGTACAGCGAATTAAAGTGGCTGCTTGAGCCAATGGGCGGAAACGCCTGAGGATTTCCTGTGTCGGCATGGAGCCTGGCTCAAGCCCCCAGGACTGAGGCTTGCAGGCCACGTCCAGGGCAATCGCAACACCTTGTGGAATCGCACGCTCCAGCACCATCGTCAACGTTGTATTCTCTGTCGCACCAATCAGGGCATTACTGGTGATCTGAAGCCAGGAGGTCTTGGAGGCATCCGGCATCGTCACTTCCACCAGGCCAGCTGCCGTGGCAGTCGCAGAGTCTGCCTGTTCGAAGAGGGAAGCAAAGTCAGCATAAGCCTGATAGCAGGCCTCATCACTTGAAGCGAATGGCTCCTTGGCAGCAGGAGCGCTGTTGGTTGCATTCACAGTGTTATCAGTCATCAGAGTACAAATAGGGGTGGGCAATGAAAAAGTGTGCAGCGCTACTCAGCGTGACACGATGCAGTGGGACGACGACAAAAGACAGGCCAATGAAGAGCCATCAGCAACTCCTATCTCACTATCGGCAATGAGAGCTGAGGTTTGATGGTCAACTGAAGCGGCCTGAAACGCGAACTGCCATGGATTGTTCTCGGCCAATGTTCGGCATTCACAGCCTGGGTGAAAAGGCCACGACAAGAACAAGCACAGCCGAAACTATCGGCTAGCAAAGGATTGCGTATCGCAAGCCACCTGATCAGTATTGTGCTCGCCGCCAGCTTCAGCTTGCTTGGCTTTGCCTGCTAATTCACTCTGTTCATTTCCAATAACCTTGCCGAGCTGTTCCTGGATCTTGCCTTCAATATCCTTGGCAGTGGCCGCCACTTTCTGAGTCAAACCCATCATAACCTCGATTGTTTGCGCATCCGCAAAAGTTGGATGCATGCGCTCAAGATAAAACAGGGCACAAGGAGGTCGCCACCGTTAATCCATCATCATCCTTGAGTCCTTATGGATTAATTCTGGGATTTGAGAACTGGCTTTCGCAAGTACAGCTTAGATGAGATCGTACCTCCACGAGAACGATCCCATGCCTGCTGGAATACTCCCTGGAATACTCCGCAGAAGGAGTGGTAACAAAACGGGGCCTGTCAATCAAGCGAATGAATCAACAGGGTGCACGGGCCGGATGGTGCCACAAGGTCGGTGAGCACGCCATCTCTTGAACTGCTCTACGAGCAACGTGCGAAATGTTCGATGACGCTCAAACCTTCCACAGGGCCCGGTGAAATCAGCATCACCAAGGCATTGAGCCATTTACAGCGGCCGTTTCGCACGCCTGACATGGTGGGTGTTGCCATGCGGGCGCTACTGGCCAACAAGCTGGCAGACCTGCCACGACCAGCTGACGGCAGAACACTGCAACGCTGGCAAGCGCTAGCCGAAGTTGGAGCCAACGATCTTTCATTGGCCAAAGTCTATGAAGGCCATACCGATGCGCTGGCCATCCTTGCAGAACTCCACGGTCCGATAGGTCAAGGAATCTGGGCGGTCTGGGCCGCCGAAACTCCACAATCACGCGTCAAATTCCTTGCGGGCAAACACGGAGGCGCGCTCTACGGAACGAAGGCTTGGTGCTCAGGGGCGGCACTGGCCGATTCAGCACTGATGACGGCCTGGACGCAGGATGAGCAACCGATCCTCGTGGCGCTGCAGCTGCGCCAACCTGGGCTCCGCATTGAAACTCAGCAGTGGAATGCGGTCGGGATGTCGGCCACTGAAAGTGCCACAGTCATCCTCAATGGTGTTCCTGCAGTCGCAGTCGGTGGTCAAGGAGAGTATGGCGGCCGTCCCGGTTTCTGGCAGGGCGGTGCCGGCATCGCAGCGGTTTGGTACGGGGCCACAGTGGCCATCGCTAAAGCACTTGCCACATCTTCGAAAGTTGCCAGCGATCCGCATGCCGCCGCCCATCTGGGCGCCATGGACAGCACCTTGCGCGCCGCCCGTGCGCTGCTCATCGAAACCGCCACATGGATCGACACCCATCCAATGGCAGACACCAAGTCAGCCGCGCTGCGCGTGCGAGCCACTGTGGAATCAACGGCCAACGACGTCTTGCAGCGCACGGGGCGGGCACTGGGCCCGGGACTGCTCTGTAGCGATGCCATTCATGCCCAGCGCTGCGCAGACCTCCCCGTCTTCTTGCGTCAGAGTCATGCGGAGCATGATCTTGCTGCCCTCGGACAATCTGTTAAGGGCCATTCCGCAAGGTGGTCATTATGACAGCAATCCAGTATGCGGGCGGATCAATTAAGGATGCGCTGATCACGCGGTCGTTGGATTTAGGGCTGGTAGCACCACATCCAAACCTACGTTCTTGTGTGGTTGTCCCGGCTCGCAACGAGGAAGCGGTTTTGCCAGCACTCATTGCTGCCCTAGCCGCTCAGCGAAATCTTGCCGGTGCCAAGCTCGATCCAAGCAGTTTCGAGGTCATCGTTCTAGTGAACAACTGCAGCGATTCCACAGCTTCAGTTGGCTTCGATCTGTGCAGACAGTTCCACCAGCTCCATCTCCACATCGCTGACGTATCTTTTGACGCCGATACGGCCCATGTGGGGCGTGCACGCCAAGCACTTTTTGACGTGGCCTTGGCCCGTTTTGAAAAGCTTGGGCGCCCCAACGGATTGATTCTCACCACTGACGCTGATTCACGGCCAGCAACCGATTGGATAGCCCAGACCGAGGCAGAGATTGCCAAGGGTGTGGTCGGCGTTGGCGGCCGCATTACTCTCCATCGAGAAGAAACAGCCGAACTGCAAGCAGGTGTACGCAAGTTCCTATTTCTCGATATTGCCTACCGACGGGCAATGGAAGAATTGCGCTGGCTCTACGCCCCAGAAGCGCATGATCCATTTCCCAGGCATCACCAGCACTTCGGCGCAAGTTTCGCTGTCACTGCGGCCGCCTACGTACAGGCCGGCGGCATGCCACTCCAGCGGAGTAGCGAAGACGTGGCCCTCTATCGAGCCATCATTGATTCAGGTGGTCGCTTTCGTCATAGCGCGCAAGTCAGGGTCCAGACATCAGCACGCATGGTCGGCAGGGCACAAGGCGGCTTAGCCGACGCACTTGACTGCTGGGATCAACAAACCCGCCATGCGGAACTCGTACTGGTTGAATCTGCTGCAGACGCCGAGGCACGTCTGGCCAGATTAGGGCTTTTATGCGCTGGGAATCCTGGCTGCATTCCACCGTCTTCGTTAATCATGACGCCAGACAAGCCTCTGCCAGGACAGGGGGCAGAGATTGGAGCCACCCTGCATTCCTTACGCGAAATCTGTGCCTCACTGAGGCCAATCACAATGACGGAGCGCCTCAATCAGGCGCGTTACCGATTCGGTCAGATCGATGCAGATGTCAAACCCCACAGAAACCAGATCATGCCAACTCCACTGCTACCCAAATCATTACTCGAAGAGCCAGAGCGTCATCCATTGCGTCCCGCAAAGGCAGCACTGGCTTTGGGGTCAACGGTCATCGTTGCTCCCCACCCAGACGATGAAACCCTGGGCTGCGGCGGTCTGCTGGCCTTACTTGCCCAGAGCGGTATCCCCACAAAGGTTCTGTTGATGACGAACGGCTCGCGCTCCCATCCAAACTCACTATCGCATCCGTACGAAAAGCTCGCAGAAGTGCGCGAGGGTGAAACAATCAACGCCCTCACTGCACTTGGAGTCTCACCGAACGCAGCAACGTTCCTACGCTATGGCGATGGCGAATTACCACAACCTTGCACCCCAGCCTTTGGCCAAACGATTGGACGCCTTAGAGATCTATTCACTGAACTTGAAGCGAACACCGTTTTGGTGCCATGGCGACGAGATCCCCATGACGATCACAAAGCCACTTGGCATCTGCTGAGATCAACCTTCGCTGGCTTGGCTGAGCGCCCGCGCTGGTTGGAATATCCAATTTGGGCTTGGCAGGATGCAAACAATGAAGCAGCACCAAGCAGCCATGAAGCCTGTGCCTGGAGGCTCGATATTTCATCCATACTGCTGCAAAAGCAACACGCTATCGCACAGCACCGTTCTCAGCTGGGTACATTAATCCATGACGATCCAGAAGGATTCGTGCTGAGGCCGGAAATGATCAGCTACTTCGTACAGCCTTGGGAACTTTTCATTGAGCCAAACGATGACTGAAGTAACACCACACATCAAAGCCACATGCAGCGGCTCCAGCTGCTTTGGGCGTGACTACTTCAATCTCTTGTACACACAGAACAGCGATCCATGGGCGTTTGAATCAAGCCCATACGAAGCAGCAAAATACGCGGCAACATTGGCAGTTCTACCACAGCTACATTATTGCAATGCCCTAGAACTTGGTTGCTCCATCGGTGTACTGACACAGCAACTGGCCTTAAGGTGCAATCAATTACTTGCCACTGACATCTCGGAAGTAGCCCTCGCGAAAGCGGAAGTGCGCTGCAAATACCTCAATAACGTCAGATTCCAAAGACGTGATCTCAGCACAGATTTCACAAATGGACAATTTGATCTGATCCTGGTATCAGAAGTTGCCAACTATCTTTCGCAGCAAGAGTTAGAAGTTTTACGCTCCAACATCGCTAATGCCTTAATCCCTGGCGGCAGCCTGTTATTGGTACACTACACAGGCAAAACGCACTATCCACTCACTGCAGACCAAGTACACCAAACATTCCTTGAATGGGAAGGGGTGGCATGGAAATCTGAAGAACGTCAGTGCAGGGTGGACTACCGTCTCGATCTACTGACAAAAATCAACTCGTAGACATGCCAGCAGAGATTTAGCGGCCTGTGGGCCTATTCTGGATGCCCGCACAAAGGTGCTGTGAGCAACGCGCTGGGAAAGCATTCAGCAATATTCTGCTCGTTCAGCGCAGCAACAGAGAACGCCAAGTTTCAAGCGTGTCCAAGCAAGTCTGTTCAAGTCTGTTCAATTCTGTCGAAACAGACCGAACACAAGACGAAACTCATGTCCAGGCACCAAGCTCTAGATTAACTCAAGACTGAATCAAGAATTACGGAAGATTCCAGGTGCTCACAGGCTCTGTTCTTTGACATACTTTGAGTTGAAGGCTCGCTACTGATCACGATCAAGGGAGAACGCCATGCGCTTATCTAAAGAGGCGACAAGCAATGCAAAAATACTGCCAAGCATGCACTAGACAGTCTTCTATAGAATCAGCAACTTATCCAATTTCTAAGCAAAGCTCATGACCGTAAAAAGTATTAATCCGGCAACACGTGAAGTCATGTGGAGCTTTAAGACACTAACGAAATACGAGGCCCTGGACGCTGTTGACAAGGCACATGAGATGTTCGGTCAATGGAGGCATACGAGTTTTGAGGTGCGCAAAGATTTCATGCTCAGATTTGCTAGACAACTAAGAGAGCACAGGCAAGAACTAGCCGAGCTGATCACCTTAGAGATGGGGAAACGAATTGCAGAGAGTCTCGATGAAATCGAGCTCAGCGCCGAGATTGTAGATTATTATGCCCATAACGCTGAAGAATTCCTCTCCAATCAAAAACTTGAACTTGAGGGGTCAGAAGCCTACATCCAACACGCACCGATCGGAGTGCTTATTGGGGTGATGCCATGGAACTTCCCGTTTTATCAAGTGGTTCGATTCATCGCCCCCAACATTATGGCTGGCAATACCACATTGGTCCGCCATGCCAGTATCGTGCCTCAGTGCGCAGAGCGGATTGCCAACCTGCTGCAGAAGAGCGGTCTGCCAGAGGGGGTTTTTACAAATCTGCTGATCCCCCACGAATTCATGGCAACGTTAATCGCACACAAAGCCGTACGTGGTGTGTCATTAACAGGCAGCGAAAGTGCCGGCAGTTCGGTTGCTTCGCTGGCTGGAAAGAATCTAAAGCCTTCCGTTCTGGAATTGGGAGGCAATGATGCGTTTATTGTGCTGGAAGATGCAGACTTGGACTTAGCAGTAGAACTGGCCATCAAAGGACGGATGGCAAATACAGGACAATCATGTGTCGCCTCCAAGCGAATGATTGTTGTCAAACCAGTAGCAGAGCAATTCATCAATGGGCTGAAAGTGGGGCTGGAATCCATGAAGCTCGGGGATCCAATGGACCCTAAAACCGATGTAGGCCCATTGTCGTCCGAAAGTGCCGCACAACAACTCGATGATCAAGTACAGAAGACCATCGAAGCAGGGGCAACAGTCATTCTCGGTGGAGGGCGACCAGATCGTAAAGGAGCATTCTTTAATCCAACCATCCTGACTGGTGTAACTCCAAGGATGCCAAGCTATGACCAAGAACTCTTCGGACCCGTGGCTACGGTGTATGTGGTTGAGAACGAAACTGAAGCCATCAAGTTAGCCAATGATTCTGCCTACGGCTTGGGGGGTTCAGTCTTCACCAGTAATCCAGAACGTGCCTGTGCCATCGCAGAATCCGTAGACACCGGAATGATGTTCATCAACCAGCCGACAAACTCTCAGGCTGAACTTCCGTTCGGTGGAATCAAGAATTCAGGATATGGGCGGGAACTTTCGAAACTCGGAATTCTTGAGTTTGTCAACAAGAAACTCATCAACATCAGCAGAGCCTAATTCTCGCCACTGTGCCATGCTTTTTCAATGGCAACAAAGGCATACGCTATAGCGCATTTCAGCAGCTACAAAAGAAAGGCAGGCGAAATCTTTTGTGCTGATTCTTGATGACTCGTTGTACTGACTACCAATGAAATTCCATGGGAATCTCAAACACATCAGACACCCATCAATCAACGTAGTGACAGAGTTCAGGGTTTCATCCCTCCTAGGCGTGGTGATCGCATCCAACAACATAAAGCACGTCATTTTCAGCACACATCTAGCAGAAATCTGGCACAGATCCAGCAGGGATGCTCAACGGATTGATGTCTATGGCGGAAAGGGGCAAGAGCCTTCAACGGGCTCGTCAATGCAGACAGAATGGGCAAGTTTCTTGTGAAGGTCTACGGCAACACACCTCCTTACTCAAACAGCGTGGATAACGATGGATTTGAATGAAGATGTCGCGATTGTCACCGGGGCAAGCAGCGGAATTGGGGCTGCGATTGCAGTTGAACTCGCGCGTGCGGGGGCAACGATTGTCATCGCTTACTACTCCGATCCGGCCGGAGCAGATCAGGTCAAGGCAAAAGTTACGGCCTTTGGCGTACCCTGCTTGACGGTGCAAGGCAACGTCGCAGAACTGGATGATCTCAGGAGAATCTTTGCGACCACGATCAAACGATTTGGACGATTAGATATTATGGTGAACAATGCCGGCATCAATCCAGATAGTCCGCTCCTTGAAACAACTGAGGAGCTCTACGATAGAATAATGGCAGTAAATCTTAAAAGCGCCGTATTCGGTACGCAATTTGCCGCCAAGCAAATGATCAGCCAGGGAAGCGGTGGTCGTATCATTAACATCAGCTCAGTTCATGAAGACTGGCCAATGCCGGGACATTCGTCCTATTGCATCTCAAAAGGGGGGATGCGAATGCTAACGCGGAATGCAGCGTTAGAACTTGCAAGGTTCAAGATTTCTGTTGTCGGCGTTGGGCCTGGAGCTGTTGCAACACCGATCAATGAGGATACTCTTGAGGATCCTCAAGAGTTCAGTCGGTTGAATCAATCAATCCCAATCGGCCGCGTGGCAGAACCTGAAGAAATTGCTCGGATGGTAGCGTTCCTTGCCGGAGATGGCGCCAGCTATCTCACGGCAACAACCGTCATGGTCGATGGCGGAATTATGCACGGAAGCACTGGGCTATGAACAAGTTCAGATGTTAAGGTCGTTGTTACCAAAAACAGCCATTCCCCAAAGTTAGCGATTCAAACAAACGAGCCCATGTTCTCTCAGGTTGGGACTTCATAGCGAAGTTCCACAAGACCCGGTCCATATTGTTGAACTGCCACGAGTTTCAAAGCTGGAGAAATGATTTGACGTGGCAAGAGTGGCTTTCCCTTGCATAAGGTAACGGAACCTATCTGCACGATAATCTCATCCAGCAGGTTCTCGTCATAGAACTGAGCCACAAGGCCTCCTCCGCCAGCTAGCCAAAGATTTCTGCCATGGGCCGCTGCCTTCATGGCTTCGTGCACAGGTCTTACATGTCCAGAAACGAAGCGGATGTCAGCGCCCTCAACGCTTGGCAGGGTGCGGCTTGAGAACACCCAGGTGGGTTGCTCATAAGGCCAGGCAGAAGGGTTGGCCTGATCTGTGCCATGTTTGATCGTGTGTTGCAGCATCCAGCCATAGGTTGAAGAACCCATCGCAATGGCACCAACGTCATCTAAGAAAGATGGATAACTGGTTTTATTGACATCACCGAGTGGGAACAGCCAATCCAAGGAGTCGTCAGGTTTCGAAATGAATCCATCAAGACTAGAGGCGGAATAATATTGAGTACGCATAGCAAGGCTGGTGGGTTCGTTGTTTCGTTGACTAGACATGCGAACGAACGATCAATGGTCCGAAATGGTGCCTGAACGCACCACACCGGACCATCTGGTTCGTGAAAGGACATGGGCACAATCAGCCCATGCCAGCTTTGCTCGTAAGCGTGTCAGCTGTATCCCTGGCATTGGCTTCGGCCTGCTTGGCCTTACCGGCTAGGCGATCACCCTCATCACCAGTGACGAGGCCGATCGATTCCTGAATCTTACCCTCAACATCTTTGGCAACTGTTTTGGCTTTGTTAGAACCAAACAACATCAGAATGGGGGGTTGGTTGATGGAGGGTTGTGGCGTCGATGCAGCAAACACTGGGGAAGGAGAGGTGCAGAAAAAAGATAGAACTGAAAACAAGCCACCTAAACAGTAACTCAACGTTGAATGAAAGAGTCTTCGAAAAAGAATCATTGGAATGTCCAGAAGTGTTGATGTGATCCAAAGCAAAATGGAATGGATCTTGGCGCAGCAATTGGCAGAAGGCGATGAGCCCTGGCTGATAGCCAAATCTCATAGCTAGACTTGATAGGCAAAGCTGACAATGAGACCTGAGGGCCTCATGATGGTCAGCCCAGGCTGCGACGCCCCGTCAGGAAGGAGAACAAGGCAAGCACGAGGAACACAAGGAAGAGGATCTGGGCGATGCCAGCGGCTGAGCCGGCGATCCCACCAAAACCGAGGACTGCGGCAATGACCGCAACGACCAGAAAAACAAAAGAATAATGAAGCATGACGAATCACCGAGAAGTGGAAAAATAGACGCTTGGTTAATGCAATTAGTCAGAAGATTGCTTCATCATCTGTTCCTGGGTTTCACCAGTGATCAGTCCACTGGCCCGCTCCAGAGATTGCTCAACATTCTTGGAAACAGAGGGTATACCGCCTGGAACAAGCATGCTTTCCTCCATCATGTCCGTTGTGCCTTGAATTCGCTCTTGCTTGTTGGGGTCGAAGTCTTGGCTGACATCAAGCCCTGACAAGGCAATCCATGCACTGGTACCGGATGATGTAACTCCGATCATCGTGGTGACTGGAAGCCCGTCTGCCCAGGCCATTTGGGGGGCATAGCCACAGGCAGTAACGGCGGAGGTTAGAAATAGCAACCCAGAAACAAGTAACGCCTTTAGCATCTTTGCAATTGATTGTGCCATCGTATCGAAGGTTAAAGGTAGGTTTGTGCCCTTACTGGCAAAGCCAGAGGGCTTAAAATCATGATCAAGAACATAGGAAAGAAACGAAGGGCATCAATAGAGAAAAGACGACATTTAGGTGGCACCGCCAGGCACTTAGCCTTTCGCATCCTCAACTGCATGCTCCCCTTGGGCTTGAGCTTGTTTCGCTTTGCCAGCTAACTGGTTTTGCTCACTATCAGTAGCTTTGCCAAATGCTTCTTGAACTTTGCCTTCAATGTCTTTTGCTGTGGCTTGAGCCTTGTCACCTAAACCCATGATCAACTCCGCGATTGTGAATCGCATCCATGTGGAATGGATGCGTACAATCAATGTATGACAGGGAGGGCAGAACAGATCAGCCATAGGCTTTGAACTTCCTTGAGCTAACTTGCTTAAAATCTGTAGTATCTGCTAAAAGTAAAGTCAACGATACCAACCAATTGGTTCCTGAGCCAATGGGTATCGAATTCAGCCGGTCGTTTGGCGAAATAGCAGACAACGGTGATCAGCCGCCAAAGCTCCACCCCCATTGGATACCACAGATCAACTTCGAGGCATAACCGCCATCAAGGGTCGATCCTTTAGGCGTCATCAATGGATGACTAATTCTCTGGTCTTGTCTCCAACGGCATCGGCTTCTCCATTTTTATCACTACCTCCATTTCCATCATCAGAAATCGCAACGCCTGAGCCGGTCAGGTCTGAACCGGTCAGGGCAGTGGGATCATCATTCCATTCGTCTGTGACGACCTTGAAGCCCGCCAGCACGTTTTGGCCAAAGGAATGGGTAATCGGTACATCAGCCGCATCGCGACCACGGGCGATGAGAACGCGGCCGATCCGGGGCGTATTGTGTCTGGCATCGAAGGTGTACCAATGGCCATCAAGGTACGCCTCAAACCATCCAGAAAAGTCCATGGGCGCATCATGCGGCGGGATGCCGATATCACCCAAATAACCGGTGCAATAGCGCGCCGGAATGTTCATGCATCGGCAGAAGGTGACAGCAAGGTGGGCAAAATCACGACAGACACCGGAGCCTTCCTGATAGGCCTGCCATGCCGTCTTCATTGAATTGGCATGTTCATAACCAAAGCGCAGGTGTCCGTGAACAAAGTCACAGATCGCCTGAACGCGACCCCAGCCTTGAGGAGACGTGCCGAACAGTCGCCAAGCGATGTTGGAGAGACAATCTGTTTCGCAATAGCGGCTTCCCAACAGAAACAGCAGCGTCTCATCCGGCAACAGTTCCAAAGGAACCTGCTGAGCCTCAGGCACCATACGATCAGGTTGGCCTGAATCGTTAATCAAGGCATCGGTTGAAAGGCTGAGCCGTCCCTGGGGAGCCACAAAACGCTGGCAACAGTTACCGAAATGATCACGATAGGCCTTAAAGGGAATAGGCGGATCAAGTTGCGGAGGGTCAGCGATCAGCAGATCTTGACGGCGTGTCTCATGCACACTCAACATCAAGATCATGGGTGTGGGCTGAGGAATGTCATAGATCAGTTCGTAGCCGATGCGAATTTTCATAGTGAACTACCTTTCTCTCAAGGCAGTGAGGTGTGGAAGTGCTCGGAAAGTCTGTTGCAAGAAAAGGCTGTTGCAAGAAAAACCCTCAACAAATCAGTGTGCCATTGCAAGCGGTAGTGAAGCGGGTGCCCATTGTGTCAGTGGTCCGCCATGGATCTGACGATTCCATGGCGGACCAAGAGAGTTCAACGGACTTCAGACCTTGGGAATCAGGAATCCCGATTGGACTTAGCCCAACCCGGTCGCGTCCTTGACGTCTTCAACGGCATTGCGGACATTAGCTTCGCCTTGCTTGGCCATGCCAGCGAGACGGTCACCCGGATCACCCGTGGCTTTGCCAATTGATTCCTGGGTTTTTCCTTTGAGCTCCTTGGATGCAGCCGTGGCTTTGTTGGATCCGAACAACATCAACACACGTGGCTGACTGATCGCAGCAGGCTGGGGGCTTGCTGCAGACACTGGAGCAGGTATGAAGCTCAGTAGGGCCGCGATTGAGAGGATGCCGGCGAGACAGAAACTCATCATTGACTGACGAATTCGTTGAATGGTAATCATTGGATTCTCCAAGGTGGTAGTGGTTTAACGAAAGCATAGAACTTTGAATGACGAAAGATCATTCAATTATGGCTTTCTATCAGTAGCTAGGTAGCAGCGTTCGAGCCATGCCGGCCAGGGCTGGTGCACGACCGGCAACGCCGCAATGGCCTGGATTTGCAAAGCAGAACCTGAATGGATTGGGTTCAGCCCAGGCTGCGACGACCCGTAAGAAATGAGATCAAGGCCAGCACAATGAAGACCAGGAACAGGAATTGGGCGATGCCGGCGGCTGAACCAGCGATCCCGCCAAAACCAAGGACTGCGGCAATGACCGCAACGACCAGAAAGACTAGAGAGTAGTGAAGCATAACATTGCTCGAATAGTTGGGGAATTAATATGGATGATTAGTGGTAGTCAGTCCCTGGTAGCACCCGGGTTGACTCGCCTAGCCAGATCAAGGATCAGTGCCAGGCCAGGTCAGTCTTTTGCATCCTCGATAGCGTGTTCACCTTTGGCTTGGGCTTGCTTCGCCTTGCCAGCTAGTTTGTTCTGCTCATCATCGGTCACTTTGCCGAGGGTTTCCTGGGCCTTCCCTTCAATGTCCTTGGCAGTTGCTTGAGCCTTGTTTCCTAATCCCATGGTTGTCTCCGTATGGTGTGAATCACATCCAGAAGGTTTGGATGTGTGCAATCACCATATGCCAGGAACAAGCCCATTGAACAACTTCAACCGTTCATCTTCCTTGAGCTCTCCTGTTATAAATCTGAAATTTTCTGCAAAACCTGGCTGTTTAGAGTAAATTAAAGACAACACAGAAAGCTTTATTCTCAGATGGTGGACTTAGTGAGACAAAAATTGGCCGAATACGCTTGCGTCCTTATTTTGCCGAGAACTCTGCCTACAAACTTAGCGCAATACAATCGGAAATCGGAAGTTTGAAGAATATTTCCCTCGCCCCATCGGCCTTGGCAATGTTTGATTAGCAAAGTAGAGCTACGCACAGTTATGACGCAGTAACCAATGGATCTGTCCACCTGTGATCGCGAACCAATTCACATTCCGGGGCTGATTCAGCCCCATGGCGCTCTTTTGGTGCTGCAGGAGCCAGGCTTGATCATTGTCCAAGTCAGTGGGAACACACTTGAAATACTTGGCCATCGCCCAAAGGAACTATTAAGACAGCCGTTATCCATTTTGTTGGCTCCCCAGCAGATTGCTGCTATTCAGCAATGCCTTAGCGAAGATACGGAAAATGTGAATCCATTGGATATTGCTATTTCCTACAGAGGCAGCTTGCTGATGTTCGATGGCAATATCCACCGCCAAGATGCATTGGTACTTTTAGAATTAGAACCTCAAGATCAAAAGCAACGAAATGACTATTCCGAACTGCATCAGGGAGTCAAAAGCACGATAACAAAGATACAGAAATCCTCTAGCTTGCTGAAGATGTGCGAGCTGGTCGTTAAAGAAGTCAAAAAGATCACTGGATTCGATCGCATTATGGTCTACCAGTTTGATGCCGATGGTGCTGGAGAAGTCATCGCAGAAGAACGAACAGAAGGCCTCACGCCTTATCTGGGCCTACGCTACCCCGCAAGCGATATTCCAGTTCAGGCAAAACAACTTTATACACTCAACTGGCTACGCTTAATTCCGGACTCTAGCTATACACCAGTCGCCCTGGTTCCTGAGCGCAACCCCGTTGATGAGGAGCCCACAGATTTGAGTTTCGCGCTGCTCCGTAGTGTCTCTCCATTGCACTTGGAATATCTCAACAACATGGGAGTCGCAGCGTCAATGTCGATTTCCTTGATCCAAGATCAAAAACTATGGGGTTTGATTGCCTGTCACCATTCAAGGCCACGTCATGTGCCTTCTAATCTGCGAATCATGTGCGAGTTTATTGGGCAGGTGATGTCACTTGACCTCAGCAAGCGTGTAGACAATCAAGATTTGTCCTATAAGCTGAGCATGAAGTCTCTGCAAAGCAAGCTGGTCGAGTCGCTATCTCAATCCAAGCAGATTATCAAAGGATCCATCCAACTAGACGAAAGCTTGCTTGAACTCGTCAGTGCAACAGGAGCCATTTTCTGTACGGCAGATCATAGTATTGGTGTTGGTCAAACGCCACCAGCAAGTGAATGGCCTGCCCTGCGCGATTGGATTAAAACGCAGATGCAGGACAACATGTTTCAAAGCCGATCGCTCTCTCGCCTTTATCCCGCTGCAACATCGTTTAAGGCCGTTGCCAGTGGGGTGTTAGCTCTGGAAATCTCTCAATTCCATCAGGATTTCGTCATCTGGTTCCGCCCAGAGGTGATTGAAACGGTGACGTGGGCTGGCAACCCCCATAAGCCTGTCGAGGTAGCCAGCAACGGGATCGTCACCTTATCGCCGCGCAAATCATTTCAACAGTGGAAGGAAACACTGCAAGGTTGCGCCTTGCCATGGAAACCGTGTGAACTAAAAGTTGTTGCCGAATTACGCAGCTTGATCGTTAGCAAGATTCTCAAACAGGCGGCAGACCTGGCAAATGTAAATCTAGAACTTGAGCGAAGCAATATTGAGCTCGATTCGTTTGCATACGTTGCATCTCATGACCTCAAAGAGCCATTACGCGGCATTCACAATTACTCTAATTTTTTGATTGAAGATTATGCGGAAGTGCTTGACACTGCTGGTGTAGACAAATTAGCTACCCTCGTGCGCCTCACTCAACGAATGGAAGATCTGATCAATTCGCTTTTACATTATTCACAGCTGGGGCGCATTGAACTTTCCAGGCAACCCACAGACCTGGCTGAGTTGGTGGAACAAACGATTGAAGTTCTAAGAATTAGCCAACCGCAAAGCTCAATCGATTTTCGGATGTCAGGCTCCATGCCAATGGTGGATTGCGATCGCACACAAATCAGCGAGGTATTGACCAACCTATTAACCAATGCAATCAAGTACAACGACAAAGCTGAGAAGTGGGTTGAAATCGGCTGTGCCCAATCAGGCAATGGAGATTCTGACGGCCTCTCAGGTTGCACCTTTTTTGTCCGTGACAACGGCATTGGCATCCCGCCTCAACATTTGGAGCGTGTGTTTCAGATTTTCAAACGTTTGCATACCCAAGACCAATATGGAGGAGGGACTGGGGCTGGCCTGACGATCGTTCGCAAGATCGTCCATCAACATGGAGGCAAGATTTGGGTGGAATCGAGCTTCGGTGAAGGCAGCACATTCTTCTTTACGCTGGCATCAGGAGAGCAATCATGAATCAGTCATCATTGGCCAGAATCCATAATCGCTCGCTCATGTTGGTCGTTGAGGATAGCAATGAAGATTTCGAAGCCTTCCAACGCTATGCTCGTCGATCGCCGTTGAGAATTCCTATTTATCGCTGCGTCGATGGTGATCATGCACTGTCATTTCTCTATCGAACCGGTCGCTATGTTGACCCCAAGCAAGCACCACGTCCGAACTTGATTTTACTGGATCTTAATTTACCGGGAACGGACGGACGAGAAGTCTTGCAAAAAGTTAAGCGAGATGAAAATCTAAAAACGATTCCAGTCGTGATTTTGACGACATCAAGCAACCCCAAGGACATTGAAGCCTGTTATAGATGGGGCGCTAATAGCTATATGGTTAAGCCGATGGATTCCGATCGGCTAAAGCACGGGGTTCAATCCTTAATCAACTACTGGTTCAACACGACGTTACTACCCACCGACAATTGAGAGCTGCCCTAATGAATTCCCAACGGTGCCGCACCATTTTGATCGTGGACGATAGCCCAGAAGATCGCGAGATGTATCGACGCTACATGGTGCGCGATCGTGACCATGACTATACGTTCATCGAAACAAGTTTTGGTGAAGAAGGGTTGAATCTGTGGCGGCAGCACCATCCCGATGCTGTGCTACTTGATTATCGATTGCCCGACCAAGACGGATTGGAATTTCTCGCTGCGCTGCAAAAAGAACTTCCCCTTCCAATCGTGATGATGACCGCCGTTGGCAGCGAGGAGATTGCCGTTAAAGCGATTAAATCAGGCGCCCAAGACTATCTAGTTAAGGAGCAGATTACACCAGAGAATCTGAAGCACACTCTCGATGCAACAATTAAGACTGTGCAGCTAGAAGTACAACTGCAGAATCGCATCGATCGAGAAAGTATCATTGCCAAGTTATCAGAAAAAGTATTCCAAACTTTGGATCTAGATATGGTCCTGCAGACCATCGTCAAAGAAGTGCGCAACTTCCTTAAGGCTGATCGGGTCGTTGTGTTTCAAGCCAACTCGATTGGAAAGGAAGCGGTTGCAGCAGAAGCGGTGGGCAGCGAATGGAAATCGTTTCTTTCAGAGCCTATTAATGATCCGTCTTTTGTCGAAAACTATATCGACAACTCTCAGCGCGAACGCAATCCGCTGGCAACAGACGGCCACAATGCCAACATTTCACCCGGCCATGTTGAGCTGCTGAAGAAATATCAAGTGCAGTCTAATCTGGTCGTTCCCATTTTGAACGATGGCCAGCTTTGGGGAGGGTTAATTGCTCATCACTGTGCTGCTCCCCGCCAGTGGCAAGCGCTAGAGATTGATTTGCTTCACCAATTGTCCACGCAAGTTAGCGTTGCCATCAGGCAAGCAGAGCTGTATCAGGAAGCCCAGCGCGAACTTGTTGAACGGAGTCGCACAGAGGAGGTCTTACGAAACCAGGACGACAAACTCCGATTGGTGCTCGAAGCTGCCGGGATGACAACCTGGGACTGGGACCTTCTGACGAACTCTATTACCTGGTCCAGCAACATGGGCAGCCTGTTTGGATTGGGGACGGAGGAATCCAAAGGAACCTACGATGACTTCGTGGCTTGCCTACACCCCGATGATCGTGAACGCGTCTTAGGAGCCCTCCAAGACGCTCTAACACAAGAGAAAGATTACAACATTGATTTCCGAGTTCTACATCCGAACCAAGGGATTCGCTGGGCGTCAAGCCAAGCCACAGTCTTTACTGACCAGAATGGCAAGCCTATTCGCATGTCAGGTTGCACCCTGGACATTACTGAACGCAAACAGTCTGAGTGCAGATTGCAAGAGAGTGAAACTCAGGTGCGTCGTATTCTCGATGGGTTGTTTAGCTTTGTCGGCTTGCTAGCCTTGGATGGAACAATGCTTGAGGTTAATCGAACTGCCTTAGAAGCGGCTTCTCTGGTACCGGCAGATGTTGTAGGCAAGTCATTTCCTGATACCTATTGGTGGGCTTACGATTCAGAGGTTCAGGCCCAACTCTCTAAGGACATACGACAAGCAGCTTCAGGAGAAACAGTTCGCTACGACGTGCAGATCCGGCTCAAGGAAGATCACCTTATTACCATTGATTTTTCCTTGGCACCACTGTACAATCAGGCAGGGGATGTTGAATTCTTGATTCCCTCTGGCATCGATATCAGCGAACGTGTTCAGGCGCAGGCGGCATTAAAGCGAAGCCAAGACTTCAATAAACGGATCATCGAAAGCAGCAACGACTGCATCAAGGTTCTTGATCTTGATGCCAGATTGCTCTACATGAATGCGGCGAGCCGGGATTTCTTGAAGAGCTGCAAGCTGACAGTTGTCCCTCAAACAAACTGGTTGAGCCTGTGGAATGGTGATTATCAGCAAGCAGCAAAAAAAGCCTTTACTACAGCGAAATCCGGTGAAGTTGGCAGGTTTCAGGGGAACTATCAGCCTGCCAACGGCCTGCCCATTTGGCGGGATGTCGTGGTTACGCCAATCTTTGATTCAAGCGGACAGGTGATCCAGATTTTAACGACAACACGGGATATCACACAGCAACGATTGATGGAAGAACAACTACGGCAAAAGAATGCCATTCTGGACGTAGTCAATGAGTCTTCGCATACACTCATTTTCCTTAAAGATCGTCAAGGCAAAATGCTTTATGCCAACTCAGCCGTCCTTCAGACCCTTGGCAAAACGGAATCTGAGGTCATCGGACATTACGACTACGAGCTTTTCCCGAATGCCCATGAAGCAAAAAAGATCATGGATAATGACCAGCGAGTCATGGCGTCAAGGCAGGTTGAAAACGTTCAGGAGTCCATCGATGACTCTCAAGTTTTTCTATCCACCAAAGCGCCTTACTTTGATGAAAATGGAGACGTCATTGGGCTCGTTGGCATAGGCCACGATATCACTGATCGGATCAAACTAGAACACGAACGCGAGGACATCCTCCAGCAGAAACAATATTCCCTGGAAGAAGCGCAACGCGTGAACCGCATTAAAGACGAATTCCTGGCTGTACTCTCCCATGAATTGCGCTCGCCTCTTGGCCCAATTCTGGGCTGGACACAATTGCTGCAAACCCGCAAACTTGATGACACCAAAACCACAGCAGCGTTAGCAACGATCGAACGGAATGCCAAGGCCCAATGTCGCTTGATTGATGATCTGTTGGATATGGCCTGCGTGTTGCAAGGCAAGTTATCTCTAAAAATTGCTCCTGTCAGTTTAAAGGTGGTGATTGAGTCGGCAATCGAAACTGTGCAAACTGCTGCGATCGCCAAGTCTGTTCAGATTCGCTCCAAGCTCTCTGAAGTTCCAACACTATCTGGGGATTCCGTTCGCCTTCAGCAGGTCATCTGGAACTTGCTGACAAACGCGGTCAAATTCACGCCCAGCGGCGGCCAGATTGACATTCGGCTTGAGAACGTTGACAACCAGGCAGAGATCACCATCACAGATACAGGCAAAGGCATCAGTCCGGAATTCTTGCCTTATATCTTTGAGTCATTTTGCCAGGAAGACACCACAGTAACTCGGAAATATGGCGGCTTAGGGCTGGGTATGGCGATCGTCTATCAGCTGGTAGAAGCGCACGGTGGCCGTGTGACTGCTGAGAGCCTTGGCGAAGGGAAAGGAGCTTGTTTCACTGTGAAGCTTCCCCTGCTGAAAGCCCACATCAAGGAGCAGCAACCGAAACCTTCGCAAAAGCGAACCCTTGATCTCACCGGCATTCGCCTGCTGATCATTGACGACGATCCAGACAGTCGCGACCTACTTGACTTCATCTTGGATCAGGCCGGAGCAGAAAGTATTTCAGTTTCTACTGCTGCTGAATTCTTCCCCGCTCTGGAATCATTTCAACCTGATGTTGTGGTTAGTGATATCGGAATGCCAGAGATTGATGGCTATACGTTGCTCAAGAAAGTGCGATCCCTATCCCCTGAGCAGGGAGGGCAGGTTCCGATGATCGCCCTAACGGCTTACGCTGGCGAAGTTGACCGGCAACGTGCCATCACGGCAGGCTTTGAGAAACACATCACCAAGCCGATTGAGCCTGATCAATTGGTGGTAACGATCGCTGATTTGCTGAGCAAACAATCCATCGCCAAGAACTGAACTGCAACAACCGAACGCCACCAGCTGATCCAATGCCTGTAGCCGCCATGGCTGCGGAGATGGCGCGTGGATCGGCCGGTATGCGCAACAGCTCAGCACTAGCATCAAAAATCCAGGCCTTGAAACCATTGATCCGCCAGAAGCCATCCATTGGAGGCCGTCATCGGTATGCACAATGGGCGGCCACCAACTCCGTGTTGCAGCCCCCCAAACCCCCATCCCACCCCCTCCAACAAGAGGGCTTCGAACATGACATCTGCAACAGCAAAAACGGCCATCAACACAGCCATCTCCAGCGTTTTGGCCCTTGGCCTGGTGGCCGTCACCAGCAGTGAAGCCCTCGCTGGCAAAGCCGGCATGGAAAAGTGCGCCGGCATCGCCAAGGCGGGCCTGAATGATTGCGGCACCAGCAAGCACAGCTGCGCAGGCAAGGCCACCGTGTCGGGTGATCCCGAAGAGTGGGTGTTCGTGCCCACTGGTACCTGCAACAAGATCGTTGGAGGGAAGCTCAAGATGGCGAACTGAACAGCCACCCATCAAGGACCAGCCCAAGCCGTTGACACATCCACCATGAATCTCCAAGGGGTGGGCCTCGGCTTGCGGTCTGTGCACTATTCCCACATCCTCAGGGAAACGCCGCCCGTGCCTTGGTTTGAGGCGCTCTCGGACAACTATCTGGGTGGCGGGCTACCGCTCCATCATCTGACCCTGATCCGCCAGACCTATCCAATCACCCTGCATGGGGTTGGGCTTTCGCTTGGTTCAGCAGATCCACTCAACTGGGACTATCTGCATCGGTTGAAAGCCCTGGCCACCCGCATCGAACCGGTGTATGTGTCCGACCATCTGGCCTGGGTTTCGAGCGGCGGCCACTATTTCAACGATCTGGCTCCGCTGCCCTACAACGAGCCTGTGTTGAACTACGTGGCTGATCGAATCCAACAGGTGCAGGAGTTTCTGGGAAGGCGAATCCTGATCGAAAACCTTTCGCCCTACCTGCAGTTTTCAGGCAACGACTACAGCGAATGGCAGTTTCTCGCCGCACTGGCTCAGCAGGCCGATTGCGATCTGTTACTTGATATCAACAACGTTTTTGTGAACGCCAGCAATCACGGCTTTAACCCGATGGAGTATCTCGCTGCCATGCCAGTCGATCGCGTCAAAGAGATCCACTTGGCTGGCTACGAGCAGCAAGGTTCCTTTCTTTTCGATACCCACGGAAGGCCGGTGCAATCCGGTGTTTGGTCGCTGTATCAAGAAGCCCTAGAGCGCTTTGGAGCGGTTCCGACCCTGATCGAATGGGACACCAATATTCCCTGCTTCGATGACCTCCAAAACGAAGCCCGCAAAGCCGAGACGTATCGATGCCAACTCCAGCCCCAAGCGAACTGACCTCTCTGCAGACCTTGTTCTATGCGGCGATCAGCCAAGCAGCCGATCCTGCCAGCCTTGCGGCTCTGGAGCCGATGCTGCATTGCAGCGGCAGCCTGAGCGTCAAAGAGGGGTTCGCCGCCTACCGGGGCAGCGTGAAGGGCAAGCTGATCCGTTGCCTCGAAGACATTTATCCCGTTTGTCAACGGCTGGTGGGTGATAATTTCTTCGGAGGACTTACCGAGCAGTTCATCATGACCTATGCATCAGTTTCGCCGGATCTGGGCGATTACGGCGCTGAGCTGCCGGCCTTCATCAAGACGTTCACTCCAGCTGAAGCCCTGCCCTATCTGGCCGATGTGGCCCAGCTGGAGTGGCACTGGCACCGGGTGTTCAACGCACCAGACGAGAAAGCCTTCGACATGCAGGCGCTTTCCCAAGTGGCAGCTGAGCAATGGGAAAGCCTGGTGTTCCAACTGCCTCGATCCAGTGTTTTGCTGCGATCGATCTATCCGGTCCACCGGATCTGGGAGGCCAATCAAGATGGCGTCACTGATTCAGTGCCGGTTGACCTGGACCAGGGAGGCGCGAATCTTTTCATCTGGAGAGATGGCGTTGAAACGCGGATTGAGATGCCGGGAGATGGGGAATGGAGGTTGCTGGAGGGCTTTGCCGCCAGAACAACATTTGGCCAGCTCTGCGCAGACCTGGATCAAGGCCTGGCCTCTGTGGATGCATCCGTGTTGCTGCCGGTCTTCGTCAAGCGTGGTTGGGTGAAATCGTTTGTATTGGGTGAGGGATAGAAGCTGTCAGTTGTCGTTGTCCCCTAACCGTCCATGGCCACACCGGCTTCTCGGGCTTGAGCTGAAACTTCTTGTACTGTTGCGGTTGGGGGGAATGGGCGATCACAGGATCGAACTGTGGACATCCTGCTTGTAAGGCAGGCGCTCTACCGCTGAGCTAATCGCCCCGGCTTTCATTCTGGGGCCTGGATGCCCCCATGCTGACGGGGACACCACCGATGCAGCGATGGCCAAGGGCCGTAGCCACGACCGCGCCACCTGGCTGCTGGCTCTGCCCTTTGCGCTGCTGTGGGCGCCGGGCCTGGGCCTGGCGGGGATGGGCACGGCCGGGCTCAGCTTCCTGGTGGGCGGCCTGCTGCTCTCCCCCGATCTCGACACCCGCTCCAACGCCACCCGTCGTTGGGGACCCCTGCGGCTGCTCTGGTGGCCCTACCGCAAGGGGCTCTCGCACCGCTCAGTGCTCTCCCACAGTCCGCTGCTGGGCACGGCTGGACGCCTGGCCTACCTGGCGTTGCTGGCCCTGGGCCTGGCAGCGCTGCTGTCTTTTTTCGGGGGGCCGCCGCCCCAGGAGCTGCTGGGCTGGGCCGGGCGCCTGTGGCGCGAGCAGCGCCCGCTGGTGCTGAGTGCGCTGGTGGGGCTGGAGGCCAGCAGCTGGCTGCACCTGATCCAGGATGGCGACCCGATGCCGCGGCTGCCCAGGCTGCTGCGCCGTCGCTGAGCACAGCAGCCGAGGCCCTGGCCCATGCCCGCCGATCCCACCCTGAGCGCCCTGGCCGAGCTGATCGCCGTGGTGGCACGGCTGCGCGATCCCGCCAGCGGTTGCCCCTGGGACCTGGAGCAGACCCACACCTCCCTGGTGCCCTATGTGCTGGAGGAGGCCCACGAGGTGGCCGATGCCATCCGCCATGGCGATGACGCCCACCTCAGCGAGGAACTGGGCGACCTGCTGCTGCAGGTGGTGCTGCACGCCCAGATCGCCAGCGAGGCGGGTCGCTTCGATCTGGGGGCGATTGCCCGGGGCATCAGCGCCAAGCTCATCCGCCGCCATCCCCATGTGTTCGCAGGCGCCGTGGCGGCCGACACCGCCGCCGTGCGCGCCAGCTGGGAGGCGATCAAGGCCGAGGAGGCCAGCGCCAGGGCAGCAGCCCACGCCAGCGCAACGGCAAGCCCACTCAGCGATCGGCTCGCCAGCAAAGTGCGCGGCCAACCCGCCCTGGCTGGCGCCATGACCATCTCCAAAAAGGCCGCCTCCGCCGGCTTCGAGTGGGACGACCTGGGCGGGGTGTGGGAGAAAGTGCAGGAGGAGCTGGGCGAGCTTCAGGAGGCCGTGGCCAGCGGCGACCGGGCCCACGCCCAGGAGGAACTCGGCGATGTGCTGTTCACCCTGGTGAACGTGGCCCGCTGGTGCGCGCTCGACCCGGAAGCCGGCCTAGCCGGCACCAACCAGCGGTTCCTGGATCGCTTCTCCCGCGTCGAAGCCGCCCTGGGCGGTGATCTTGGCGGTCGCAACATCGCCGAACTGGAGGACCTGTGGCGGCAGGCCAAGGCCGCAATCCGCGCTGAGGCGGCAGGGCCTTAGGCCGGCTCAGAGATCAAGCTCAGAGATCACTGCCACCGCCCCGCTGGGCACGCCGGGCCTTGATTGCGCCCCGCTGCTTCTTGGCCGTGAGCCGCCGCTCCACCGAGCCACGGCTGGGCCGGGTGGCGCGGCGCGGCGGTGGCGGCGGCCGCAGGGCCTCCTGCAGCAGCATCACAAGACGGCGCTGGGCCGCCACCCGGTTCTGCCACTGGGAGCGGTGCTCGCTGGCCGCCACCACCACGGCCCCCTCCACTAGGCGCGCCTCCAACCGCCGCAACGCCCGGGCCTGCAGCAGCGCCGGCAGCGCCGCCGAAGCCGCCAGATCAAACACCAGCTCCACCCGCGAGTCGGTGGTGTTCACGTTCTGACCACCCGGGCCCGAGGAGCGCGAAAAACGCCAGCGCAGCTCGGCCGCCGGGATCAGCACCGCCGGCGTCACGCGCAGATCACTGCCGGGCAGGTCGCTGGCCATGGATTGAGCCTGACATGGACAGGCGGCGCCCAACGTGCGGCCCTCTGTGCAAGCGTACGGATCAAGCCATCCGACCCCGCCCCGCCGCCATGGACCCCTCCCCCGGCTGGATCGATGAGGTCTACGACGGTGTGCGCTACGGCCTGGCTGGCCGGGTGATCGCCGAGACCAGCTCGCCTTACCAGCGCGTCACGATCATCGAGAGCGAGCGCTACGGCAAGGGGCTGCTGCTCGACGGTTGTTGGATGACGGCCGAGCGCCAGGAGCGGCACTACCACGAGCCCCTCGTGCATCCCGCCCTCTGCGGCGCCGCGGCCATCGAGCGGGTGCTGGTGATCGGTGGCGGCGACGGCGGCACCGCCCGCGAGTGCCTGCGCCACCCCGGCGTGCAGCAGCTCGACCTGGTGGAGATCGATGGCCAGGTGGTGGCCTGGAGCCAGGAGCACCTGCCCAGTCTCGGGGCCGGCTGCTGGAGCGATCCCCGTTTGCAGCTCACCGTGGGCGACGGCATTGCCTGGGTCGCCGCCGCCGCTGACGCCAGTTACGACGTGGTGATCGTCGACGGTTCCGACCCCGCCGGCCCGGCCGAGGGCCTGTTCAACCGCGCCTTCTTCCAGCACTGCCGCCGCATCCTCAGGCCCGGCGGCGTCTTCGCCACCCAGAGCGAATCGCCCGAGGCCTTCCGCTCGGTGCACCTCGAAACGGTGCGGCTGCTGCGCGAAGTGTTCCGCCACGCCGATCCCCTCTACGGCTGGGTGCCGATGTACCCAAGCGGCTGGTGGAGCTGGACCTTCGCCGCCAGCGACGGCCCCCGTTACCGGCAGCCGGATGCCGCCCGCGCCGCGTCCGTCGCCGAGGGCTGCGAGATCTGGAGCCCCCGCTGGCAGCGCGGCGCCTTCGAGGCGGTTCCGGCCGGAATCGAGAGGGCCCTCGCTGGCTGACGTGCTGGGCAGCACCGCTGAGGATCCAGACTTGTTGGCCATCACCTGTTTCAACCCAGACTTGCCCGACATCAACCAGTTCGACCCTGACCTGATTGACAGCGACCTCTTTGAAACGGACGGTGCGGTGTTCATGGCGGGCCGCCGCGATCCGGCCGGTTGCCAGGTGGGGCTATTCGGTGTCCCCTATGACGGCACCACCTCGTTCCGTCCCGGCACCCGCTTCGGGCCAGCGGCGATCCGGGAGGTGAGCAGTGGGCTGGAAACCTATTGCCCCCAGCTCGATCTGGATCTTGAGGACCTGGCCTTCGCCGATCTGGGCGCGGTGGCGATTCCCTTTGGCGCCCCGGAGCCAGTGGTGGCCGCCGTGGGCCAGGCCACCGAGGCGGTGCTGGCCCTGGGGCTGAAGCCCCTGATGCTGGGCGGCGAGCACTCGATCAGCAGCGGCGCGGTCGGGGCAGTCGCCGCCCGCCACCCGGATCTGGTGCTGGTGCAACTCGATGCCCACGCCGACCTGCGCCACAGCTGGCTCGGCTCAAGCCACAGCCACGCCTGCGCCATGCGCCGTTGCCTGGAGGTGCTCCCCAGTGGCCAGCTGCTGCAGATCGCCATCCGCAGCGGCACGCGCGCGGAATTCGCCGAACTCAGGCACAGCGGCCGCCTGGTGGGCACCGGCCCCGGCCTCTCTCTGCAGCCCGAGCGTCTGCAGGCCGACCTGGTGGCAGCCCTGGCGCCCCTGCGCGGCAGACCGCTTTACCTAACCGTGGATCTCGACTGGTTCGACCCTTCCGTTCTGCCGGGCACCGGCACACCAGAACCCGGCGGCTTTCTCTGGGGCCACTTCAGCGGGCTGGTGGACGAACTCCGCCACCACCGCCTGGTGGGCGCGGATGTGGTGGAGCTCTCACCCCTGCTCGACCCCGGCGGCAACAGCGCCGTTCTGGCGGCGAAAGTGGTTCGCAGCCTGCTGCTCTTGCTCGGTCGCCCCGCTCAGTAACAGTAAGAGCCGCTGGCCCGTTGTTCGCGCAGGCGCTCGTGCTGCTGGCCGATCAGGTCAATCGCGAGGGTGGGATGGTTGTGCAGCAGGTTCAGAAAACTGAGCCGGCCGAGCTTCACCAGTTCGACGGGAGTGCGGGCGATCGCCTCATGGCGGAAATAGCCCCCACGCCAGACGATGTCGAGATAGCTGAACAGTTCCCCTGGCCTGTAGCAGAGCCGGTCGCCAGCCTGGTCGATGATTTCGACGATTCCTTTGCGCACGGCATAAATGGCATTGGCTGGTTCGCCATGACCAAAAATGCGGGTTCCTGTCGGCAGGGTGAACGTTTCACCATCCAACTGACAGGCCATCAGTTCAACCGGCCTTCCCGGGGAAAGTGTGACCAACCATCTACCTCCTTACAGGGTTTGGGGGAGGGCTGCCTGGCAAAACAAGGGGCCAGAGGCCGGGAGATCATCCAAGCTGGCCCTTCGCCTTGTCACTGACAGCCGCTAAGCAGTCGCTGATTCTAGTTCAGTAAATCGCGTTTCAGGCATTCCTAAACAGAGACAGGCTCCTGTGAGACAGGCTCCAGCAATCCAACCAGGGAAAGCTGGCGATGGCCATAGGGCTGGAAGCTGATTGGCTGAGCCAGAACGGGCTCGACGGACGGGCGCCCGGAGCGCGCCGTCCAGTGGTGACACCAGAGGTCCCCACTCAATTCCGAATGGATCGCCAGCCGTCGCAACTGACACCAGCCAGGCTCACCACCCAAAGGAGCGATGCAGTGACGACAACTGCGACAGTTGGGGCGCTGGCCCATGATCGACTTAATCCAAGGTCCATAAGGTACTGATTTCAATGGGCTGCAAACAGGCGTAGAACCGAACCTCCCGGAAGTCTTCGGGTTTGAAACGCCACTCCATAGGATCGAGACAACGTTTCGGCAACCATTCAGCCATGGCAGGTGATCCCGTTGGCGCTGCCGCCGATCCGCTCCAACTCACCCCCCTGGCCGAACTCTGCAAGGCCGCCGGGGGGCGGATGGTGCCGTTTGAGGGCTGGCAGATGGCAGTGCAATACAAGGGGCTGGTCGAAGAACATCGGGCCGTGCGCGAGCGCTGCGGCGTCTTCGACATCTCCCACATGGGTGTGCTCACCCTCCAAGGCGATGGGGTGAAGAGCGCCCTGCAACGGCTCGTACCCACGGACCTCGATCGCATCGGCCCCGGCGAAGCGCTCTACACCGTGCTGCTCAACGAGGCGGGCGGCATCCGCGATGACCTGATCATCTACGACCAGGGCCGGCCTGATGGACCCGCAGGCCCCGTCGACACCCTGCTGGTGGTGATCAATGCCGCCTGCGCCGCAGCCGACACCGCCTGGCTGCGCGCTCAGCTGGAAACAGAGGATGTGCAGATCAGCGATCGCAAGGGGCAAGGGGTGCTGCTCGCCCTGCAGGGCCCCGAGGCCGCGGCCCTGCTGGAGGCCTTGGTGGGCGAAAGCCTCGCAGGCCTGCCCCGCTTCGGGCACCGCAGCCTGCGGCTCGCCGGCAGCGCCAGCGGCGCGGCGGCGGGGGCAGCCGTGTTCGTGGCCCGCACCGGCTACACCGGCGAGGACGGCTTCGAACTGCTGCTGGAGCGCTCGGCCGGCCAGGCCCTCTGGCAACAACTGCTGAGCAGCGGCGTGCCCCCCTGCGGCCTTGGCGCCCGCGACACCCTGCGCCTGGAGGCCGCCATGCACCTCTACGGCCAGGACATGGACGCCACCACCACCCCCCTGGAAGCCTCGCTGGGCTGGCTGGTTCACCTGGAGATGCCGGCTGATTTCATCGGCCGGGCGGCCCTGGAGCGCCAGACAGCCGAAGGGGTGAGCCGGCGGCTGGTGGGGCTCAAGCTCCAGGGCCGGGCGATCGCCCGCCATGGCTATCCGGTGCTCCTGGGTGGAGCCGTGGTGGGCGAGATCACCAGCGGTACCTGGTCACCGACGCTTGGCGAAGCCATCGCCCTGGCCAGCGTGCCAGCCGAGGCGGCCAAGCTCGGCACCGAACTGCAGGTGGAGATTCGCGGCCAGCCCCAACCGGCGCTTGTGGTGAAGCGGCCTTTCTATCGGCGGCCGTAGGGGACCCGGCCTTGGCTGCTGCCATGGGAAACTCGCAGATTCCTTTCCTCTTCCCCGATGCGCAGTCACGGATGCGGCGATCTGCGTCGTGATGCCGTCGATCAGACCGTTCAGCTCTGCGGCTGGGTGGACCGGCGCCGCGACCATGGCGGCCTGATCTTTCTGGATCTGCGTGATCGCAGTGGCACCATCCAGATCACGGTGGATCCCGAGCTCGCCGGCAACCTGCGCAATGAAACGGTGCTGCAGGTGGTGGGACGGGTGCAGCTTCGGCCAGAAGAGTCGCTCAACGAACGGCTGGCCACCGGTGCGGTGGAGGTGATCGCCAGCCAACTCACCGTTCTCAATGCCATCAAAAAAACGCTGCCCTTCGCCGTCTCCGTTCACGACGACGGCAACGTGCGCGAGGAACTGCGGCTGCGCCATCGCTATCTCGACCTGCGCCGCGAGCGCATGGCCCGCAACCTGCGGCTGCGGCACAGCACGATCCGGGCCGCCCGGACCTTCCTGGAAGGCGAAGGCTTCATCGAGGTGGAAACTCCGATCCTCACCCGCTCCACCCCCGAGGGCGCCCGCGATTACCTGGTACCCAGCCGGGTCTGCGGCGGCGAGTGGTTCGCCCTGCCCCAGTCACCCCAACTGTTCAAGCAGCTGCTGATGGTGGGCGGACTGGAGCGCTACTACCAGGTGGCGCGCTGCTTCCGCGACGAAGACCTGCGCGCCGATCGCCAGCCGGAGTTCACCCAGCTCGACATCGAGGTGAGCTTTCTGGAGCAGGAGGAGATCCTTGACCTCAACGAACGCCTGATCGCCGCGATCTGGAAGACAGCGAAGGGAATCGAGCTGCCGCTGCCCTTCCCCCGCCTCACCTGGCAGGAGGCGATGGATCGCTACGGCACCGACCGCCCCGACACCCGCTACGGCCTGGAGCTGGTGGATGTGAGCGACATTGCCACGCACTCCGGCTTCAAGGTGTTCTCCGGCGCCGTGGCGGCCGGTGGGGCCGTGAAGTGCATCGCCATCCCCGGCGGCAATGAGGCACTCAGCAACGTGCGCATCAAACCCGGCGGGGATGTGTTCAGCGAAGCCCAGGCGGCGGGAGCGGCTGGCCTGGCTTTCATCCGCGTCATTGAGGGGGTGGACCCTGAAACCTCCTTTGATGTCGGCGGCAACCTGGTCGGGATCAACACGATCGGAGCGATCAAAGATGGCTTCACCAAGGCGCAGATGGCCGAGCTGCTGGAGCGCAGCGGCGCCACGCCCGGCACCCTGCTGCTGTTCGGCGCCGGCGACACCGCCACGGTGAACAAGGCCCTTGACCGGGTGCGTCAGTACCTGGCCCGGGAGTTGGGCCTGGTTCCAGCCGAGGCCAGCAACGAGGCCTGGAACTTCCTCTGGGTGGTCGACTTCCCGATGTTCGGCTTCAACAGCGAGGAGAACCGGCTGGAGGCCCTGCACCATCCCTTTTGCGCCCCCAACCCCGCTGACCTCGGCAGTGATCCGGCCAGCTGGGCTGCGGCCTTGCCAAGCGCCCGAGCCCAGGCCTACGACCTGGTGCTCAACGGCCTGGAGCTGGGCGGCGGCTCCCTGCGCATCCATGATTCGGCCCTGCAGCGCCAGGTGCTGCAGACGATCGGCCTGCCCCAGGAAGAAGCGGAACGCCAGTTCGGCTTCCTGCTGGAGGCCCTTGATCTGGGTGCCCCGCCCCACGGCGGCATCGCCTTCGGCCTCGATCGGATGGTGATGCTGCTGGCCGGTGAGGAGTCGATCCGCGACACGATCGCCTTCCCAAAAACCCAGCAGGCCCGCTGCCTGCTCACCCAGGCCCCAGCCGATGTGGCCGCCCAGCAACTCAGGGATCTGCACGTGGCCAGCACCTGGAGCGACGCCGATTGACCCCAGAACTCCAGGAATATCAGGGATTTCAGTCCTGTAGGCCAACTAAAATGGCCTCATAACAACGCAACCCAGAACAACACCATGACTGCCACTGCCACTTCCAGCCAGGCCAGCACTTCCAGCCAGGCCAGCGCCCCACCGATCGACATCGGCATGTCCAGCGAGGAGCGCGAACAGATCGCCGCAGGGCTCAGCCGCCTCCTGGCTGACAGCTACGTGCTCTACGGCAAGACCCATGGCTTCCACTGGAACGTCACCGGTCCGATGTTCAACAGCCTGCATCTGATGTTCATGGAGCAGTACACCGAGATCTGGACGGCGCTCGATGAGATCGCCGAGCGCATCCGGGCCCTGGGTTGTCCTGCCCCGTTCGGCGGCTCCCACTTCGCCGCCCTCTCCTCGATCAGTGAGACCGAAGGGGAGCTCAACGCCATGGAGATGGTGCGGGAGCTGGTGCTCGGCCACGAAGCCGTGGCTCGTACGGCCCGCAGCGTCTTCGCCTCGGTGGAGGCCGCCAGCGATGAACCCACCGCCGACCTGCTCACCCAGCGGCTGCAGATCCACGAAAAAACCGCCTGGATGCTGCGCAGCCTGCTCGAGGCTTGAATCACCTGGGCCTGGCTTCGGTCGTTACGCCCGCTGCGCGGGCAACACGGGCCTACGCCAGGCCCAGGTGATTCGGCTGGGTGGGGCAGCAGGGGAGGGGAAGGGAGCCCTTGAGTTGAAGGAGCCTTTGGGTTGGAGGTCGTTAAAGTTGGCGATCGCCCTGGGGGTTCATGACCAAGTTTGTGTTCGTGACCGGCGGGGTGGTGTCGAGCATCGGCAAGGGCATCGTGGCGGCGAGCCTGGGACGGTTGCTGAAATCGCGCGGCTACAGCGTTTCGATCCTCAAGCTCGATCCGTACCTCAACGTGGATCCGGGCACCATGAGCCCCTACCAGCACGGTGAGGTGTTCGTCACCCAGGACGGCGCGGAGACCGACCTCGACCTGGGCCACTACGAGCGCTTCACCGACACCGCCATGTCACGCCTCAACAGCGTGACCACCGGCTCGATCTACCAGGCGGTGATCAACAAGGAACGCCGCGGTGATTACAACGGCGGCACGGTCCAGGTGATCCCCCACATCACCCGCGAGATCCGCGAGCGCATCCACCGGGTGGCCGCCGACAGTGGGGTTGACGTGGTGATCACCGAGATCGGCGGCACGGTGGGCGACATCGAATCGCTGCCATTCCTGGAAGCAATCCGTGAATTCCGTGGCGATGTGGGCCGCCGCGATCTGGCCTATGTGCACGTCACCCTGCTGCCTTACATCGGCACCTCCGGTGAGATCAAGACCAAGCCCACCCAGCACTCGGTGAAGGAACTGCGCTCGATCGGCATCCAACCCGATCTGCTGGTGTCGCGCTGTGACCGGCCGATCAGCGAAGAGCTCAAGGCCAAGATCGGCGGCTTCTGCGGCGTTCCGGCCACGGCCGTGATCCCCGCCCGTGATGCCGACAGCATCTACGCCGTCCCGATCGCCCTCGAGAAAGAAGGCCTGTGTCGGGAGGTGCTCCATGTGCTCGACCTCGAAGACCGCGACAGCGACATGGCCGGCTGGGAGGATCTGGTGCGCAAGCTGCGCAACCCAGGCCCGGCGGTGAAGGTGGCGTTGGTGGGCAAGTACGTCCAGCTCAACGACGCCTACCTCTCGGTGGTCGAGGCCCTGCGTCACGCCTGCATCGATCGGGATGCCTCCCTCGACCTGCACTGGATCTGCGCCGAGCAGCTCGAAATCGAAGGGGCAGAAGCCCTGCTCCACGGCATGGACGCGGTGGTGGTGCCGGGCGGCTTCGGGCACCGGGGCGTGGACGGCAAGATCCAGGCGATCCGCTGGGCGCGCGAGCAGCAGGTTCCGTTCCTGGGGCTCTGCCTGGGGATGCAGTGCGCCGTGATCGCCTGGGCCCGCCACGAGGCTGGTCTCAGTGGCGCCAGCAGCGCCGAGCTCGATGCCGACTCCCCTGATCCAGTTATCCACCTGCTGCCTGAGCAGCAGGACGTGGTCGACCTGGGCGGCACCATGCGCCTGGGCGTCTACCCCTGTCGCCTGTCCCCGGGCAGCCTGGCCTCCCGCCTCTATGGCGAGGAAGTGGTCTACGAGCGGCATCGCCATCGCTACGAATTCAATAACGCCTACCGCCAGCTCTTCCTCGACTCGGGCTATCGGATCAGCGGCAGCTCGCCGGATGGCCGCTTGGTCGAACTGATCGAACTCGACGGGCATCCGTTCTTCACAGCCTGCCAGTTCCATCCGGAATTCCTCTCCAGGCCCGGCCGCCCCCACCCACTGTTCCGGGGTCTGATCGAAGCCGCCCAGCGCCGCCTGCCCGCCAACGGCTCCGAGTTCGGCGTTTCTCCTGCGAGCACGGCCAGCGAGAGCAACGCCAGCGAAAGTCCTGTCAGCGAAAGGACCAACCAGCCGCTGAGCGAGATCGCGGTCTCCAGCTGAGGGGCCGACTGCCATGGCCGCCGTAGCGATGGTTGAGACCCCCGGGCTTCTGCCCGTGGTGGAAACCTTCCATTCCCTGCAGGGGGAAGGGGCCCATGCCGGCCGCAGCGCCTTTTTCATCCGGCTGGGCGGTTGCGCGGTGGGCTGCCCCTGGTGCGACACCAAGCACTCCTGGCCGCAGGCCAGCCACCCACTGCAGAGCCCCTCGGAACTCTCCGAGCGGGCGGCGCGGGCGGTGGAGGCGGGCGCTGGATTCGTAGTGATCACCGGCGGAGAACCGCTGCATCACAACCTTGATGGCCTCTGCCAGGCCTTGGCCGGTCTCAGCCAAGGCGGCGCCACTCCCTCCAGCTTCCAGCCCCTGCCGCTCCACCTCGAAACAAGCGGCGTGGATCCCTTCACGGGCCAGTTCGCCTGGATCACCCTCTCACCCAAGCCCCATCGCCCACCCACGGCCGAAGCGCTGGGCCGTTGCCACGAACTCAAGGTGGTGGTGCATGAGCCCTCCGATCTGGGTTTCGCCGAGCAGATGGCCGCTGCGGCGCTTCAGGCCCGGAGCAACAACGGGGAACCTGCGGCCGGCAGCCTACCGGTGCTGCTGCTCCAACCCGGCTGGGACAGCGCGAAGGGCCAGGCGCTGGCGGTCGACTTCGTGCGTCAACACCCCAGTTGGCGGCTCAGCCTGCAGACCCATAAGTGGCTGGGGGTGCGCTGAGCGGCCAGGCAGCCGTGGATTCAAAGGCTCATACGGTTCCAATTACGGTGCCAATTACAGTGCCGACCACTGCTCAAGATTCAGCGTGACGGCCTCCCAGAAGCGGAATCTCGTCACCGGTGGCGCCGGCTTTGTGGGATCCCATCTGGTTGATCGGCTGATGGAAGCCGGCGAAGACGTGATCTGCCTCGACAACTACTTCACCGGCCGCAAGGCCAACATCGCCCGCTGGATCGGCCACCCCAACTTCGAGCTGGTTCGTCACGACGTGACTGAGCCGATTTCGTTGGAGGTGGATCGGATCTGGCATCTGGCCTGTCCGGCCTCGCCGGTGCACTACCAGCACAATCCGATCAAGACGGCCAAAACCAGCTTTCTCGGCACCTACAACATGCTGGGCCTGGCCCGTCGGGTCGGGGCCCGCCTGTTGATGGCCAGCACCAGCGAAGTGTATGGCGATCCGGAGGTGCATCCCCAGCCGGAGAGCTATCGCGGCAGCGTCAATACCCACGGCATCCGCGCCTGCTACGACGAGGGTAAGCGGGTCGCCGAAACCCTCTGCTTCGACTACCAGCGGATGCACGGCACGGAGATCCGCATCGCCCGGATCTTCAACACCTACGGGCCACGCATGCTGGCCGACGACGGGCGGGTGGTGAGCAACTTCATCGTCCAGGCGCTGCGGGGCGAACCTCTTACCCTCTACGGCGAAGGCAGCCAGACCCGCAGCTTCTGCTTCGTCGATGATCTCGTCGAAGGGCTGATCCGCTTGATGAACGGGGAGCACTCCGGTCCGATCAACATCGGCAATCCAGGCGAGTTCACGATTCGCCAGCTGGCGGAACTGGTGCGCGAGCGGATCGATCCGTCGCTGGACTTCACCCTGCTGCCCTTGCCCCAGGACGACCCTCTCCAGCGCCAGCCGGTGATCACCCTGGCCCAGCAGGAGCTGGGCTGGGAGCCGACCATTCCCCTGCGCGCGGGCCTTGAGCGCACGATCGCCGATTTCCGCTGCCGCCTCGCGGCCTGAGGCCGGCCCCTGAGCCAGCTCCGGCTGGCGCCGGTTGATCCCCCAAACTGGGCGGCAGTGCTGGGTGCCGGCGTGGACAAGCTGCAGAGCCTTCGGGGCATGGTCGACCTGCTGCCGGAGCAGACGGCGATCTGGCAGCAGGTTGAGGCCGCGGCCCGCAGCCAGTTCCATCGGGCTGGCCTCGCCGAGATCCGCACCCCCCTGCTGGAGGCCACCGAGCTGTTCGCCCGCGGCATCGGCACCAGCACCGATGTGGTGGGCAAGGAGATGTACAGCTTCGAAGACCGGGGCCAGCGCCACTGCACGCTGCGGCCTGAAGGAACGGCCTCGGTGGTGCGCGCAGCGCTGCAGCACGGACTGCTCAACAAGGGGCCCCAGCGCCTTTGGTACACCGGCCCGATGTTTCGCTACGAGCGCCCCCAGGCGGGTCGCCAGCGCCAGTTCCACCAGCTCGGTGTCGAACTGCTGGGTTTCGCCGATCCCCGCAGCGACGCCGAAGCGATCGCGATCGCCTGGGACCTGCTGACAGCCCTGGGAATCGGGAATCTGGCCCTGGAGATCAACTCCCTCGGCGATGCCTGCGATCGCAGCCACTACCGCAGCGTGCTGGTGGAATGGCTCGAAGCCCGCCGCGACCAGCTCGACCCCGAAGCCCAGGGGCGGATCAGCACCAACCCGCTGCGGATCCTCGACAGCAAAAATCCCGAGACCCAGGCCCTGCTCGCCGCCGCACCCCTGCTCGGCGATTGTCTCAGCGCCAGCAGCCAGCAGCGCTTTGAGCGGGTGCGCCAGGCCCTCGACCGGCTGGAGATCCCCTATCAGCTCAATCCCAGGCTGGTGCGGGGGCTGGATTACTACACCCACACCGCCTTTGAGATCACCAGCAGCGAGCTCGGCGCCCAGGCCACGGTCTGCGGCGGTGGCCGTTACGACGGCCTGATCGAGCAGCTCGGTGGCAGCCCCACAGCGGCGATCGGCTGGGCCATCGGCCTGGAGCGGCTGGTGTTGCTGCTCCAGGCAGCCGTGGCCCCGGCCATGCATCCACTGGCCGCGGCGCAGGTGTATGTGATCAGCAGGGGCGAAGCGGCCGAGCTGCAGGCCCTTGCTCTGGCCAGGACCCTGCGCCAGGCGGGCTGCCGGGTGGAGCTGGATCTCACCGCTGCGGCCTTCGCCAAGCAACTCAAACGGGCCGATCGCAGCGGAGCCAGCTGGGCGCTGCTGATCGGGGAAGGGGAAATCGAGCAGGGGGTGGTGATCCTCAAGGATCTGCGCCTGTCCACTGAACAGCGCCTCCCCCCTGAGCTGGCGATCGGGGAGTTGGTCGCGAGGTTCTGCGATGCTGGCCCGCAGCCTTTCTCCTCGCCAACGGCATGACGGCACCGCTCACCGTCCGGACCATCTGTTGCATCGGGGCCGGCTACGTGGGCGGGCCGACGATGGCGGTGATTGCCGATCGCTGCCCGGGCATTCAGGTCACGGTGGTGGATCTCAACGCGGCCCGCATCGCCGCCTGGAATGGTGCCGATACCGCAGCCCTGCCGGTGTATGAACCGGGCCTCGCCGAGCTGGTGGAGCGCTGCCGCGGCCGCAACCTGCACTTCAGCACGGAGGTGGACCAGGCCATCGCCGCCGCCGACATGGTCTTCCTGTCGGTGAACACCCCCACGAAAACCAGGGGCATCGGCGCTGGTGAGGCCTCCGACCTGCGCTGGATCGAAGCCTCAGCCCGCCAGGTGGCTGCCCAAGCCCAGGGACACACGATCGTGGTGGAGAAGAGCACCCTGCCGGTGCGCACGGCCGAAACCGTCAAGGCCATCCTGGGCGCCTACCAGGAGCACAGCGGCACCACCGCCGCTGGCGGTGCCAAAACTTTCGCCGTGCTCTCCAATCCGGAATTCCTGGCCGAAGGGACCGCGATCGAGGATCTCAAGAACCCCGATCGGGTGCTGATCGGTGGCGATGAAACGGCCGCAATCGAGGCCCTAGCGGAGGTCTATGGCAACTGGGTGGCACCGGAGCGGATCCTGCGCACCAACCTCTGGAGCAGTGAACTCTCCAAGCTCACCGCCAATGCCTTTCTCGCCCAGCGGATCTCCTCGATCAATTCAATCGCCGCCCTCTGTGAAGCCACCGGAGCCGATGTGCGCGAGGTGGGACGGGCGATCGGCAGTGACTCCCGGATCGGCAAGCGCTTCCTGGCGGCAGGGCCAGGCTTTGGCGGCAGCTGCTTCCAGAAGGACATTCTCAACCTGGTTTATCTCTGCCGTCATTACCGGCTGGAGGAGGTGGCCCGTTACTGGCAGCAGGTGGTTGAGCTCAACAACTGGCAACAGCAACGGATCGCCCGGCTGGTGGTCAGCCGGCTGTTCGGCACGGTCAGCGGCAAGCGGATCGCCGTACTGGGCTTTGCCTTCAAGGCCGACACCAACGACACCCGCGCAGCGCCCGCCATTCGCATCTGCCAGGACCTGCTCGAAGAAGGCGCCCACCTGGCCATCCACGACCCCAAGGTGAGCAGCAGCCAGATCAGCGCCGACCTCAGCTCCCCGGATTGCTCAGGTGGCGACGGGCTGGGCCAGGGGCTGAGTGGCGAGGGGAGCTGGGAGAGCAGCGCCAACGTGCTGGCGGCTGTCCGTGGTGCTGATGCGGTGGTGGTGCTCACCGAATGGGGCGCCTTCGCCCAGCTCGACTGGCCGGCGATCGCGGCGCTGATGCGGCGGCCGGCCTGGCTGTTCGATGCCCGCGCCATCACCGATGCAGCGGCGGCTCGCTCGGCTGGGCTCCAGGTCTGGAGGGTGGGTGAGGGTGATTGATAGCTTGGCTGGCTTGAGGGCACAGCCGCGATGAGCATTCTGGTCACGGGGGCGGCGGGCTTCATCGGCGCCGCGGTGGCCGAGAGGCTTCTGGCCCGGGGCGATCGGGTGATCGGCCTCGACAACCTGAACAGCTACTACTCCCCCGCCCTGAAGCAGCAACGGCTGCAGCGACTCGAGCGGCACAGCAACTTTCACTTCCAGCGGCTGGCCCTGGAAGACACCGCCGCCATCTCCGAACTGTTTCGCTCGGAGGGATTGAAGCGGGTGATCCATCTGGCCGCCCAGGCGGGCGTTCGCTACTCAATTGAAAACCCGCTGGCCTATGTGAACAGCAATGTGGTGGGCTTTCTCTCGATCCTGGAGGGCTGCCGCCACCACGGCATTGAGCACCTGGTGTACGCGTCCAGCAGTTCGGTCTATGGAGGCAACCGCTGCCTGCCATTCTCAGAGCAGCAGGCCGTCAACCACCCAGTCAGCCTGTATGCGGCCACGAAAAAAGCCAATGAGCTGATGGCTCACACCTACAGCCACCTCTACGGGCTGCCGGCCACGGGCCTGCGCTTTTTCACCGTCTACGGCCCCTGGGGCCGACCGGACATGGCGCCGATGCTCTTCGCCAAGGCCATCCTGTCAGGAGAACCGATCCGGGTGTTCAACCAGGGGCGGATGGAGCGGGATTTCACCTACATCGATGACATCGTTGAAGGCGTGTTGCGCTGCCTCGACAAGCCTGCCACGGCTGAGGAAGGATTCGATCCGCTTCAGCCGAATCCAGCCACGGCCCAGGTGCCCCACCGGCTGTTCAACATCGGCAACAGCCAGCCAGTGCCGCTGCTCAGCTTCATCGCCCTGCTGGAGCAGGCCTTGGGGGTGAAAGCCATTCCACAATGGGAGCCGATGCAACCCGGTGATGTGGTGGCAACGGCGGCTGACACCACAGCACTGCAGCAATGGGTTGGATTCGCGCCCCACACACCCTTGGAGGTGGGTGTGGAGCGCTTCGCCAGCTGGTACCTGAACTGGGCTCAGGCGGAACCCACGGCCACATAGGAGCCGTAGAAGAACAGACCAACCACGAAGATCACCGCGATACCGCCAGCGGTGGCCACCAACCAGAGGGGCAGCACACCCTCGGTCCAGCGGCTGCGCCAAGCAACAGCGGGGCGACCGTCGGGAAGACGGTCGGGGATGCGGCCATCAGGCAGGGCTGATTTCTTACCACTCATGGCGAAATTGCGAAGTCAGGTTGAGGTCTCAGTTGAAGAAGTAGCTGGTGAACAGCACACCGATCACGAAGACCAGCAGCAGGCCGAGATAAAGGCTGGTGCGGTTCAGCTCAACCGGCAAATTGTTCGGATTCGGATTGCGCTCCATGGTTCTGATTTCAGCGACGGACGAACTGCATGGCCGCAAGGGCACCCAGGAAAAACACCGTGGGGACACCCAGGGCGTGAACGGAAAGCCAGCGCACCGTGAAGATCGGATAGTTGCGCGGCGTCGTGGCGGTTGGGGATTGACTCATCGGATTACTTCAAGCGCAGATCAAGCTGGTCTTTGCCTTCGTAGCGCTGGCTCACGACCGGAGCCTTCGCTTCCTGAGCCTGGAAATAGGCATCAGGGCGGGGGGTTCCGAAAGCGTCATAGGCCAGGCCCGTGGACACGAACAGGAAACCTGCCAAGAAAATGGCCGGCAGGGTGACCGCATGGATCACCCAGTAACGGATGCTCGTGATGATCTCGAAAAAGGGGCGTTCCCCGGTGGAGCCGGCAGCCATGGCAGCGGGCGAATCAGCTGAGCAAATCCTAAGGGGCGACTCGCTGCCGAGGCGCCCGAAGCCGCTGGTTGGTTACACAGGGTCGCCGATCAGCCGACCCAGCGCAGCATGTTGCCCCGCTCTCCGAGAACAAAGCCTTTGCCGTTGCCTGTGAAGGCGATTCGGTTGAAGTTGGTGGGCTGCTTGGCCCCCACTGGATCCCGCTGCCAGCTGGCTCCCCGGTCGCGACTGACCAGCAGGGTGCCGCTGCCGCCACCGGCCCAGATCGCGCCGCTGGGATCCCAGGCCATGTCGAGATAGCCGTAGCCATTGGTGATCGGGATCAGCGGTTTGCTCCAGTCCTCCGGATCGGCCGCATCGCCGTTGAAGCGCAGCTGGGCGCCACGGGTGACCATCCAGAGGCGACCGTCCGGTTCAAAACCCATGCTCTGCACCCGCTGGCTGCTGACCCGCTGATGGGGTTGCCAGGTCGCTTGGCCCGGATCCCAGGTGGCGAAGAAGTTGCCAAGGCTCGACACACTGACGTAACGCCCGTCCGGGGAACGGCGCAGGTCACGGACCGCTCCGGCCGCATCACTGACATCGGCCTGCCAGCTGGCTCCGCCGTCGTCCGTTCGGTAGATCGCGCCGACGCTGGTCGCCAGTTCGGCCTGCTTGGCCCCCAGGGCGGTCACGAGATAGGGCTCACCGGGAAGTTTGGTATCAAGCAGCAGGCGCTCCCAGTTCTGGCCGCCGTCGCCGGTGCGCAGCAGCAGGCCGGGCTGTCCGGCGATCCAGCCCTCCTGGCCCTTGAAGTCAACGCTGAGCAGGCGGTAGTTGTCGCCCTCGGGCAGGTCGAGCGAACGCTCCTGCCAGCTGGCGCCGCCATCCTCGGTTTCCAGGATCAGCCGGTTGCTGCCCACCAGGAAGCCATGCCGGTCGTCGGTGAAGGCCAGATCGAGCGGGCTGGCCTTGGTATCGAGTGCCACCGGCTGCCAGGGGCTGGTGGGCGTGACGGCCAGGCCGGTGGTGACACATCCACTCAGGCCGAAGCTGAGGCCCAGGGCCAGCACCACACCCAGCAGGGAAGAAAGCAGTCGGTTCACGGGTCTCAGCGGAGGGAATAGAGGGACAGGAAAAAGGCGAAACCCAGGGCAAGCCCCCCGAAGATCAGCACGTTCTTCTGGCCTGGGGTGAGCTTGTTGACCCCCAGACCGAAATTGAGGTTCTCCTCAAAACCGCTGGCCTGATTGCGGGGGCCGATGTCCCGGAAGGCCCCCACCCGGCTGCGGCAGACCGGGCAACGGAATGCAATCGGATCGAGGGCACTGAAAGGCACGCCGGCGGCGATGTTCAGCTTGCGGATGCCCTCGCCAGGGTCGTAGACGAAACCACAGCTGAGGCATTCGAAACGGTGGGTGTCCGGATCGGTGCTCTCACTGGGGTTCGGCCTCAGACCAGCAGCTGGTGTGGTCGCCTGGCTGCTTGCCTCAGTCGCGACATCCGGGTTGGCTTCGGCCGGAAGGGCGTTCTGGTCGTCGTCCTGACCACTGACCATCGTGATGGACCCCCGGGCTGAAGCTCAACTCTATCGAGGCCCCTCCAGGCCTAGAGCCGAGTGTCGCCGGAAACCGCCGCTTTCAAGGGATGGGTGCCAGACTTCCGCCCAGGTTTGGTCGGCTGATGTTCGTACTCCCGGGCTATGACGCCTTTCTCGGTTTTCTGCTGATTTCAGCGGCAGTGCCGATGTTGGCTCTCGTCACCAACAAGCTGTTGGCGCCGACCTCGCGCAATGGGGAACGGCGGCTTACCTACGAATCGGGCATGGAGCCGATCGGGGGGGCCTGGATTCAGTTCAACATTCGTTATTACATGTTCGCCCTGGTCTTTGTGATCTTCGACGTGGAGACGGTGTTCCTCTATCCCTGGGCCGTGGCCTTCAACCAGCTCGGCCTGCTGGCCTTCATCGAAGCCTTGATCTTCATCTCCATCTTGGTGGTGGCCCTGGCTTATGCCTGGCGCAAAGGCGCCCTCGAATGGAGCTAACCGGATCACCACCATGACCATCACTCCCTCCACCACCAATCCACTGGCCGCCCCCGGGCTCGGTGCCCCGTCGATCGACGCGCTGCGCGATCTGCGGGCCGCGAGCTGCAACCCGGTCGGGGCGCCCACCGTGACTTCGGATCTCTCCGAGAACGTGATCCTGACCAGCCTCGACGATCTGCACAACTGGGCTCGGCTGAGCAGCCTCTGGCCCCTGCTTTACGGCACGGCCTGCTGCTTCATCGAATTTGCAGCCCTGCTCGGTTCCCGCTTCGATTTCGACCGCTTCGGCCTGGTGCCCCGCTCCAGCCCAAGGCAGGCCGATCTGCTGATCACCGCTGGCACGGTGACCATGAAGATGGCCCCGGCTCTGGTCCGGCTCTACGAGCAGATGCCTGAGCCCAAATATGTGATCGCCATGGGGGCCTGCACGATCACCGGCGGCATGTTCAGCGCCGATTCCACCACCGCCGTTCGCGGGGTGGACAAGCTTATTCCGGTGGATCTCTATATTCCCGGCTGTCCGCCCAGGCCGGAAGCGATTTTTGATGCCGTCATCAAGCTGCGCAAGAAGGTGGGCAATGAGGCCTTAGCCGAGCGGGCCAACCTGCTGCCCAGCCACCGTTACCTCACCATTGAGCACCAGCTCAAGCCGGTTGCACCGATCGTGACCGGGGCCTATCTCAAGGCCGAAACCCAGAAGGCCGCCCTCGCCGCGGCCGACGGCCTGCCGATGGCAGCAGCCGATTCAGTCCCCAGCTCCGAGCCTGTTCCCGCCAGCAGCGCCTCCAACGATGCCTGAGTCTTCCGACAACGCTCCAGCCACGCCATCCTCGCAACCCCAGGAGGGCGCCGAACTGGCGATCCCGGCTGCCGGCCCGATCAGTCAGTGGCTCAACTCCCAGGGCTTTGAACACCGCTCTCTCGGCCCCGATCACATCGGCGTGGAGCTGATCGGCATTGAGCCGGTGTTTCTGCCGATGGTGGCCGCCGCGCTCAAGGCCTTCGGCTTTGACTATCTCCAGTGCCAGGGCGGCTACGACGAAGGCCCCGGTGGCCAGCTGGTCAGCTTTTATCACCTGGTCAAGCTGAGCGCAGCTGCCGTTGCTTCGCCGGCCCCGGGCAGCAAACCCGAAGAAGTGCGCCTGAAGGTGTTCCTGCCGCGGGATGGCGCGCTCACGGTGCCCAGCCTCTACGGGCTCTTCCGTGGCGCCGATTGGCAGGAGCGGGAAACCTTCGACATGTACGGCATTCAGTTCGAGGGCCATCCCCATCCCAAGCGCCTGCTGATGCCCGAAGACTGGAAGGGTTACCCCCTGCGCAAGGATTACGTTCAGCCCGATTTCTACGAACTTCAGGACGCTTACTGAACAGCTTCAGGCCACTTCTGAGCTTTTGCCGCTCTTGTGCTTGCGGAAGAAGCGCATCACTGCCAGGGCGAGGTTGCGTGGATCGTGGCGGAGGCTGGCGTCGGCCTGGTTCCCCTGCAGCGGGGCCTGCATCACCTCGTAGCCCTGGCCGCGCAACTTGGTGGCATCACAGATGACCGGGTCAGCGCCGCGGGCGCGGTAGTGGTGGATCAGCCGGTTGTTGCGCAGGGATTCCTGGGCGAGTACGGCGGTGAATAGCCGTTCCTGGACGCCGAGGCTGGCCAGCTGGGCTTCGATGGCCCGCAGATGGCCCTCCACATCAAGCCGATCGGTTTCCCCGGGCTGGGTCATCAGGTTGCAGATGTAGAGGCGGGGAGCCCGGCTGCGTCTGATCGCCTGGACCAGTTCCGGCACCAACAGATTGGGCAACAGCGAGGTGTAGAGGCTGCCGGGACCCAGCACAATCAGCTCAGCGTTGGCGATGGCTTCAATCGCCCGGGGCAGGGCTGGCGGCCGCTCGGGGGTGCAGCCCAGCCGCACGATCGGGCTGGTGGCCTGACCGATCGACGATTCACCTTCAAGCCGGTCGCCGTTCTCGAGTTCGGCCCAGAGCCGCACATCGGCCGTGGTGGCTGGCACCACCTGGCCCTGCACCGCCAGCACCCGGCTGCTGGCGGTGATCGCCGATTCGAGGCTGCCGGTGATCGCGGTGAGAGCTGTGAGGAAGAGATTGCCGAAGCTGTGGCCCTCGAGGCCGCTACCGGCCTTGAAGCGGTACTGAAACAGGCGGGTGAGCAGGGGCTCTTCCCGGGCCAGGGCCGCCAGGCAGTTGCGGATGTCGCCGGGTGGCTGCACCCCCAGCTCCCGCCTGAGCACGCCGCTGCTGCCGCCGTCATCGGCCACCGTCACAATCGCTGTGATGTTGCTGCTGTAGCGCTTGAGGCCACTGAGCAGGGTGGCCAGGCCGGTGCCGCCACCGATCGCGACCACATTGGGGCCGCGGTTGAGGCGACGCTGGGCCAACAGGGCATCCACCAGCACGGTGCCCTTTTCTGGAGCCAGTGCCTGCTGGATCGAATCAAAGCTGCGGCTTTGTCCCCAGATCACCAGCCCGGCTCCGGCCACCAGCACCAGCGGACCGGTGACACCCCGCGGCAACACCTCGGTGAGCTGGGTGAGAACCCAATTGAGTGATTCCAGCGACCAGTAGATCGGCTTGAGATCGGCGAGGATGGCGGCTCCCAGCAGGGCCAGGAGCAGCCCCAGGCCGGAGGTGAGCATCCAGCGCTTCACCACCAGACCAGGCTGCAGCCAGCGCACGGCGCGGCGTGAGCGGCTCACCAGATCCTGTTGACGCTGGTCGCCACGTCCCATCCAACCGGGACGGCGCAGCCGCCGGCCATGCAGGCGTCGGGGGAGGTGGGGGCGCTGGGGGTTCAAACCGACAGGGCGTCACGCCACAGCACGGAGTCCATGAACTGTACGGATGAACAACTTGAAAGCAAGTTTGACCCCTTCCCTGCCATGCGCAGGCCAGCCGGTACTGGAACTTGGCAACATCAGCATGCGCTGGGGCAGCAACTCGGTGCTCGATGGCCTCAGCCTGACGCTTCAAGAAGGGGAGCGGCTGGCGGTGGTGGGGCCTTCAGGAACCGGTAAATCAACCGTGCTACGAATCCTCGCTGGCCTGCTGCTGCCCAGCGAGGGTGAGCTGCGGATCAACGGAATCGCCCAGCGCTACCTGCGCATCGACCAGCCCCGGCCGCCCGATGTGCGCCTGGTGTTCCAGAACCCGGCCCTGCTCGGTTCGCTCACGGTGGGGCAGAACGTCGGCTTTCTGCTCTATCGCCACAGCCGGCTGCCGGAACGCGAGATTCGCGCCAGGGTTCAGAAGGCCCTGGAGGCCGTGGGTCTGCTCGGCATCGAAGACCAGCTACCCGGAGAGCTCAGCGGCGGCATGCAGAAACGGGTGAGCTTCGCTCGGGCCCTGATCGACGATCCCAGCCAGTCGTCTGGCCAGCACCCCCTGCTGCTCTTCGATGAACCGACCGCCGGCCTCGATCCGGTGGCCTGCACCCGCATCGAGGATCTGATCGTCACCACCAGCCGCATGGCGGGGGGCTGCTCGGTGGTCGTCAGCCACGTGATGAGCACGATCCTGCGCTCCGCCCAGCGGGTGGCGATGCTCTACGACGGCCACCTGCAGTGGTGCGGGGGCATTGAGGAGTTCGAGCAAACGGCCAATCCCTATGTGGCCCAGTTCAGAAGCGGTAGCCTGCAGGGCCCGATGCAACCGACGGAACTATGAAGCGTCATGCGTCGTAGCGTCCGTGAGGCCTTGGTTGGGTTCTCGCTGCTTGGAGCCATTGCCGGTGGCTTAGGCCTGTGGTTCTGGTTGCGGGGGATTTCACTCAGTCAGAACAACTGGATCATCAAGGCGACCTTCGCCGATGCCGCAGGCCTGGCCGATCGCTCGCCGGTTTTTTACCGCGGCGTCCAGGTGGGCAGCGTCAAAAGCATCGAAACCACCTCGCAGGCCGTGCTGGCGGAACTGGAGATCAGTGATCCCAATCTGCAGTTGGCCAGGCCGACCGTGGCCCAGGTCGAGACCGGTTCGCTGCTGGGAGGCGATGCCCAGGTGGCCCTGATCAGCAGGGGCAATCCGCTGCCCAAGAACGCTCCCCTGCCCGGTGCCAATGACTGTGACAAGGACCTGATGGTCTGCGCCGGTGGCGAACTCCAGGGTGTGGAGGCCGCCAGCTTGAACAGCGTCACCGAATTGATGCAGCAACTGCTCTCCCAGGCCGATCGCGAACAGATCCTGCCCCAGGTGGCCAGCACCACCCGCAGTTTTGACGCCACCTCCAAGGAAGCCAACCTCTTCCTCAAGGAAGCCCAGCGACTGGTCAGGGAGCTGAATGCGGCGGTCGGTAAAGCCGATCCGATCCTGGCCAACCTCAATGCGGCCAGTGCCGATGCCGCCGCTGCCGGTCGGCATGTCCGCAACCTCACCGCCAGCCTCGATGACCCCAAGACCCTGGCCGAGATCAAGACCACAGTGAGCAACGCCCAGCGGCTCACCGCCCGGGTCGATGCCGTCGGTGGCGACGTCAGCAAGCTCACCAGCGACCCCGAGTTCATGGATGGGGTGCGCAGCGTGGCGATCGGACTGGGCCAGCTGTTCGACGAGATCTACCCCGCCCAGACGGGACTGGCCCGCGACAAGGCCCGGCAGGACCAGCAGGGCCAGGACAAACAAAGCAAGCCGCCACAGCGCCAGGTTGCTCCCTAACGGCCGGGCCCGGCTTCAGCCCGGCCCGGCTTCAGGTGCCATTGAGAGCGTCGAGGGCGATGGCGGCGATCGCCTGGTCGCTGGCTTTGGGCAGCTGCACGTACTTGCCGCCGGCTGCTTCAGCCAGGTCCTTGCCCATGCCGCTGCCGATGAACTTGCGCTCGGTGTCGATCACCAGCAGCTTGATCCCCAGGGCCCGGTAGCGGCCGGCCACCCGGATCACCTCTTCTTTGAGGTCCACTGGCTCCTCGCCTTCCAGGGGCGGCTGGCCCAGGGATCGCGCGAGGGGCACGTTGCCGCGGCCATCGGTGATCGCCACCACCACCACTTGGCCCATGTCACCGCTGGCAAGGGCATTGGCGCCGACCCGGGCTGCCTGGGTGAGGCCGTGGGCCAGGGGTGAGCCGCCGCCACAGGGCATCTGCTCGAGGCGGCGACGGGCGGCGGTGATCGAGCGCGTGGGGGGGAGCAGCACCTCGGCCTGCTCGCCGCGGAAGGGGATCAGGGCGACTTCGTCTCGGTTTTCGTAGGCCTCGGTGAGCAGGCGGATCACGGCCCCCTTGGCGCTCTGCATGCGGTTGAGGGCCATCGAACCGCTGGCGTCCACCAGGAAGATCACCAGGGAGCCGGCCTTGCGCTGCAGCTGCTTGGCGCGCAGATCACCCTCCTCAACGATCACGGTGCGATGGGGTTCGCGGGCGCGGCGGGCCTTCTGGTGGGGGGCGGCGGCCCGCAGCGTGGCATCCACAGCGATGCGGCGCACAGGGCCGCGGGGGAGCATCGGCTTGACGTAGCGGCCGCGCGAGTCGGAGAGCACCACCGAGCGCTTGCCACTGCCGCCGCCTCGCGATTTAGCCGCAGCGAACAGCAGCAGATCGGGGTCGATGGCGATCGCCTCAGGATCGAGCAGAAACTCCTCAGGCACCTGGGGCGGCGCCTGGTCGTCGGGATTGTCGTCCTGGTTGTCGTCGTCGGTGTCGTCCGGGTTGTCCGGGTTGTCGGGCTCGGAGGTGTCCTCGGGATTGTCGTCAGGGCTGTTTTCTGAGTTATCTTCGGAGCCGTTTTCTGGGGGCTGCTGCGGGGGTTCGGGCGGCTGCTCTGGCGGCTGCTCGGCCTGGGGCGGCGGCGGGGGCTCCAGCGGTTGCTCTGGATCGGGCGGCGGCAGCTGCAGGGCGCGCGGCGCGATCACCAGCCGCACCGCCACCTGCAGGTCGTCGGCATCTACGCGGTCGCGGCCGCACAGGGCCGCATGGGCCCGCGCCACCCGCACGGCGTAGAGCTCGGAGCGGTGGCCTTCCACGCCGCCGCGCAGGGCCTCCTTCACCAGATAGACGATCTGCTCGCGGGCAATCACCACATCGGGGAGCCACTGGCGGGCCAGCAGCAGCTGGGTGGCCAGGGCATCGGTTTCCTCCTGCCAGCGGGCGCGGAAGGCTTCGCTGGAGCTGCCGTGGTCGAGGGCGGCGCTGGTGATCGCCACCCGCTGATCCATCGCCAGCAACTGGTTGGCGGAGAGAACAATGGCGAAGCGATCGAGCAGGTGATCGCGCACCGCCCCCTCTTCGGGGTTGTAGGTGGCGATCAGCAGGGTGCGGCAGGGGTGGGAGAGGCTGAGGCCTTCGCGCTCGATCCGGTTCTCGCCACTGCCCACCGCCGCCAGCAGCAGGTTGGTGATGCCGTCGTCGAGCAAGTTGAGCTCATCGACGTAGAGGACGCCGCGATGGGCTTCAGCCAGCAGGCCGGGCTGGAACACCGCGGCGCCGGCGGCCAGGGAGGCGGTCACATCGACTGAGCCCACCAGCCGGTCTTCGGTGACGCCCAGGGGCACCTGGATGAACGGAGCCGGGATCACCGCCGTGGGCAACAGGGCGGTGGGATCGGCGCCGCTGGGGTCCCCCCCCAGTTCGGTGATGCGGGCGCACACCGGCCCATCCCAGTCGTCGGGACGCAGCGGATCCACATTGAGGCGACGGCAGGCTTCGCCCAGATCGAGCACGTCGATCGGCGGCAGCAGGGCATGCAGGCCACGGGCCAACACCGACTTACCGGTGCCGCGGCCACCAGCAATCACAACGCCGCCCAGGCCGGGATCCACCGCTGCCAGCAGCAGCGCCAACTTCAAGGTGCCGTGGCCGGTGATCGCCGCCAGCGGAAAGGCGCGCGCAGCGGCGTTGGCGGCCGCGGCTGCAGAGGCTGTTGTTCCGCTGACAACCATGGGGGCGGAGGGCGGAAAAGAGTGAACTCAGTCTGGCGGATCGCTTCCCAGGCCCAGGTGCAGGGCTGCCTTCTAGAAGCGCGACATCGCCTTGATCTTGGAGATCTTCTCGGCATCAAGGCCGCTGAGTTCGTCGAGCTGGATCAGGTCTTCCTTCAACAGGTTGGCGAAAACAAACAGGATTCCGTCGAGGCGCATGTCGAAGCGCCCCTCAATCACGTGACGCTGGGTGCTCAGGTAATCGTGCAGCTGCCAGAGAGACTCAGCCGAGCTGATTGAATCCGCCTGGCTGCGAACGGTGCTGATCAATGTGGCGATCGCGCGGCCGTAAGCCGTGTTGAAAGCCCGCTCAGCGATGGCCTGTTCCGCCTCGCTCCAGCCGATCACAACCGCTAGCGCCATAAAAATCTCTTTCGATAAATGACCCTAATGGGGAGCTGATGGGGCCGCGAGTGGAGCGGAGGAATTCCGGCGCTGCAGAGCGAACGCGCGCTGGCGTGGCAGCTGAAACCAGGCCATGGCTGGGAACTCATGGTGCTCCCAGTGGTAGCCGAAGTGATAGCAGGCCAGCAAAGACAACCATTCCGGCAACTCCAGGCTGCGGGCATGGTGGCGATTGCCAGCGCCGTGCCGGTCACGGTGCGGCAGGTAGGTGCCAAAGACAAACAATTGCAGCGAACTGAGCAGCAGGGGCAAGGTGCAGAACAACAACACATGGACCAGTCCTGACTGGACACTGCCCGGACCGGGGGCCACCGCGGCGGATCCGATCAACAGCCCCCACCAGCCCAGCAGCAGCAGCATCTGGGCGCCGGAGAGATAACCCGCCAGGAAGTGGAGATACCAGCGCAGCCCACCCCACGCGGGATCGGGCCGGTGATCGGGGTCATCGGCCCGATCCCGCGTGGGGTGGCGGATGGTGGCGGATGTGGTTGGCCCGGCAAGCGCCATAGGGCAGGCAGCCATACAGCCCCAGGGCCAGTTGCCCCAACTGGTGGTTGGCCTGCGGCCGGCCTGGAAGCAGCAGGCCATGCATGGCGTCGTGGGCCACGATGAACAGGCCGGTGTGGAGCAGCGTGCGGATCAGCACCGCCAGGGCCAGCAGCGGCAGGGGAAGTAAGCCCAGATCAGCTGGCAGCAAGACCACCAGGCTGGTGGTCCAGGCCAGCAGGATCAGGGCGGCGAGCCCCAGGCCCGTGTTGGCGGGGATGGGGCTCAACTGGACAACCTCAACGGGCGTACTTGAGCAGGTCTGCTGGGGAGGCCAGCAGATCAATGGCCACGAAGTAGATCTTGCCCTCGGGATTGAGCAGGAAACGCCAGGCCACGTTCATGCCCACGCCGGCGCCGAACCAGGGGGTCTGGACCTTGCCGGTGACCTTGATCTGGGTGAACTCGCCATCGGCGGGCTCGGAGTAGCCCGATTCGGGCAGCAACCGCAGGTTCTGACAATCTTCGCGGAAGAAGCGCAGCACGGCCTCCCTACCGACGATCGGCTTCTGGAAGGGGGGCTGCAGGGCCCCGTCGGGAAGGAAGAGTTCGATCAGGTTGTCGAAGTCGTTGGCGTTGAGCAGATCCATGTAGGTGGTGACCGTGGGGCTATCCAGCCCGCTGATCAAGACCTTTTTGCGATCGGCTTCCGGCGTGGGTGCCACCACCGGCTCCATGACCCGCTGGCCTTCGCCCTTGGCGGGGTCGTAGCCCATGTCAACGACGAAGTTGCGCAACAGGGTGATCTGCTGGCCCTGCTCCACGCCCCTCAACGAGCTGAGCACGGATGCCGCGTTGGCGGAGAGCTGATAGCCCTTGGGAATCGGAGCCACGAGGCCAGCGGCCATCCACTCTCCGAGTTGATACCAGAAGCCGAGCTTGATGTTGACCGACCAGCTGGCGTAGGTACGACCGACCTGGAAATCGGTCCTGTTGGCGAGATCACACATCAGCTGGCTCTGCTCGGTGAAGCCCATGGCCTTGATCGCGCTGAGCGTGGCCTCCGCAAACTGCATGCGGGCAGCGCCGGGGGCCGCGACGGTGATGGTGGTGCCCATCTCGAGGTAGGCGTACCAGATCAGAGCCAGCTGGTCTTCGGCGCTGAGCAGCCTGAAGCGAGCTGTGATGGCAGGTACGGCGTCCGCGGAGAGCGTGTCCGGGAAGATCTGGGAAGCCTTCTCGAGGGTGAACATATGCGGTCAGACCCAATTGTTAAGGAAGCTTACGAAGCCTAGTCGACAAGCGATCGACTTGGTATGAAGATTTAACAGAAAAATGTAATCAAGACAACAAGGCTGGCCTGCTACCGACTGGATCCATGTCAGCTTCAAGCCATGCCAGGTTCAAGCCATGCTTCGTTTCCTGCTTAACGCCATCTGGTTCGTGCTCGGGGGCTTCGTGATGGGCCTGGGCTGGTGGCTGGCTGGTCTGGTGGCCGCGATCACGGTTGTGGGATTGCCCTGGGCGCGGGCCTGTTTCGTGATCGGCAATTTTTCGTTCTGGCCATTCGGCTACGAGGCGATCAGCCGAAGCGAACTCACCGGCCGCACTGACCTGGGCACCGGCCCCCTGGGGTTGGTGGGCAACGTGATCTGGTTTCTGCTGGCGGGCTGGTGGCTGGCGATCGGCCATGTCACCTCCGCCCTGGCCTGCTTCGTGACGATCATCGGCATTCCCTTCGGAATCCAGCACATCAAGCTGGCCCTGATTGCCCTGGCGCCGATCGGCCTGCAGGTGGTCCCGAGTGGCACGCGGTCGCAGGGAGGGCTCTGAAGCGGCAGCGCAGCACCGCCAGAGCCTCATCGGGCAAGCCCAAAAAGCGATCCAGCCAGGGCTCGCCGCAGGGCTCGATCGTGGCCACCCCCACCAGCAGGGCCGTGCCGTCGCCCGCCAGGGGCTGGCCGCTGCTGCGGTGCCGTTGGCTGACCAGCGCCCCACTGGTCAACTCGGTGTCGACCCGCAGGGCCGGAGCGCGATAGAGCGAGCCCAGCGAGAACAGAAAGCGGGCCCTGAACTGCAACGTCACCGCGCCGCTTTCACCATCCAGGCTGCCGGCCAACCGCTCCGGCTCGATCGCGATGCGCAATCCCGGCGGCAGGGGCAGACCCAGGAAACGGGTGCTGCGCCAATCGAGGGGCGGGATCGTCAGCTCAGAGGGCTCAAAGTCAAGCGCCAGTCCAGCGACTGGGGCCGCCGGTTGGCGCTGGCCGCCTAGCGGATCGCCGCCGATCCGCCCGAGGCCCCCGCCGCCGCTGGCGTTGTAACGGAAGCGGGGATAGCCACCGATCGTCAGGGCGCAGCCCGCCAGGGTGGAGAGCTGCAGGGAACTGGAACTCATCGTTGGCGCAGGGACTCCAGTTCTCCCTTGCTATTGCTCTCGGCGAGGGCGTCATAGCCACCGATCAACGCACCGTCGATGAACACCTGGGGCACGCGGCTCTCGCCCTCGGGCTCGATCACCAGATGGGGGATGTCGAGGCTGCGCAACAGGCGAAGCGCGCGCCAGGAAAAGGGGCAGCCGGGGCGCACGGCGATGGTGACCCGCGGCTCGGCGGTTGAGCCTGACGAAAGGACCGCCGGCAGGTGCTCGGCTGGGACTTGGGCCATGGCCGGGGTCGGCAGCGGACCGTCGAGCAGGCCCACCAGCAGATCGGCGCCCTTGAGCACCAGGCTGCCAGGCTCCAGGTGGCCGCCCCACACCTGGCACTCGGAATCGGAGAGGCTCAGGTGCAAATGCACGCCTTGCGGGGCCACGGTGCCCTGCAGGGTGATGATTTCCAGCTCTCCCTGGAGCACGGTGGGAGCAGCTTTGCCGGGGCACTGAAAGGCAGCCTGGGACAGGTTGCCCACCACACCGAGCACGAAGCCGGAGGCTCCCTGCTCCAGCGCCAGCTGCTCCAGCGCCAGGCGCAGGTCGCTGCCGGGCAGGAGATGGAGGGGCACAGAACGCATCGGCAGGGCTGGGACAAGCAGGGGGCAAGGCTACCGGGGAGGCGCCAGCGGCCTGCCTGCAAGCACGGGCAGCCGGGGATGCTGCAACTGGAAGCCCAGCCCATGCAGCCGCCGGTTCGACACCCGCCGGCCGGCGCCGGCGTCAGCGGCCGGGGCGGCCTCGGCCTCCCAGATCACCGGCTTGAGTCCGGCGGCACGGCAGGTCAGATCGATCAGGTCGCGCACGCTGATCGGCGCGTCATCCACCAGGTTGAACACCCCATCGAGGCCGGTCTCCAGCGCCAAGGCCAGGGCCGCCACCACGTCATCGCGGTGGATCCAGCTGGTGAGCGCGGCGCCATTCCCCTGGCGCTGGCTGCCCGCCAGCGACCGGAAACGCTCCTGCAGCTCCCGCCCGGGTCCATAGAGCGCCCCCAACCGCCAGATGGCGACGCGGCGGCTGGGGCTGCGGCAGCTCAACAACACGGCTTCGGCATCGCGCAGGATCTCGCCATGCCTGTCACGGGGCTGCAGCGGGGTGTCCTCCTCCAGCAGGCCGCCGGCGTTGCCGTACACCGAGCAACTGCTGGTGTACAGCAGCTGGTTGAGCTGGGGCAGCTCGCCCACCACGGCGGCCAGGGCCTGCATGCTGCGCAGAAAGGTGGCCTCGTAGCCGTCGGCATCCACCTGCCGCTCACCGCTGGGCGCCAGGCAGAACACGGCGGCCTCACTTCCCTGCAGGGCCTGGCGTAGCCCGATGGGGTCAGCGGCATCGAGCACCTGAACCGAATCGGCCACGGCGGCCAGCTCTTCGGCCCGATCGGCGCTGGTGGTGGTCACCCGCAGCCAGTGCCGGCCTTGCTGGTGCCAATGGCGGGCCAGGGCCGTGCCCACATAGCCACAGCCAACGATCGTGATCCGCATCCGGGGTCATGCTGTGGGCGGCAAGCTAGGGGGCCATGACCGGTCACGACCGCCAGTGGGAGCTGAACCGGCTCAACTTCGAGGGCCGCTGGTGCGGGACGAGCCGCTGGTACGAACGCAACACCGCCGGTGTGCTGGATCTGATCACCCCCACCGCGGTGATCGAGAGCACCTGCTACTCCATCAGCTTTTCCGACCCCGACACCGGTCTGTGGGATGGCAGCGGCCTGCGCTTCGCTCCGGACGGCCGCCGCCGGCTGCCTCTCTGCCGCGCCACCTACAACAGTGGCGGCCAGTGCTGGCAATTCCGCGCCGCCGGCGGCCAATCAAGCCTGATGGTGGACGAAAAGCAGCCCCGATTCGGCCATGAACTGAATCTGTTCTGCGGCCGCTCCCGCTCGATGCTGGTGCTGCTCTACGCGCCGCTGGCACCAGCCCCGGCTGGTGGTCCCCTCTGGCGCCTGCAGAGCCTGGGGGTGGTTCCCTTCCGCTGCACCCTGGCGCCCGAACCGGACCCTCCCCGGCCTGCGGCCAGCGACTGGCGGGCCCTGCTGGCGGAGGTGGAGGGCTGGCCCGGGGAGCTGGAGCGCCTGGAGCCCCGGCACTGGCCCTCAACCGACCCCCAGCCGCAGCCCTGCGCACCCTTTCGCAGCCGTCAGTTCAGTGGCAACGACCTCTGCGCCGGCTTCGCCGATGGGCTGGTTTGTTCGCTGCCGGAGACGCTGCCGGCGAGGGCCTTTGCCTTGCAGGTGGGCTGCCGCCTCGATGGCGGGCACTTCAATCAGGTGAGCCTCCACTACGGCAGCCAACAGCAGCTCACGGCCTGGGAACTGAGGCGATTCCAGAGTCCCTGAGGCTCAGTTCCTGACGCGGCAGGCCCAGGCGGATGCCCTCGCGATCGAAGGCCTCCTTGACGCGCAAACGGAACTCCCGCCCCACCGGCCACTGGGCCAGCGGCAGGGTCTGGATCCAGACCCGGATCAGGCAGCCCGACTGGCGCACCTCATCCACCCCCAGCACTTCCGGGGTCCCGAGCACGTACGGAGACCAGTCGGGATCGTGGCGCATGTCTTCGGCGACCCGGCCGATCAGCTCCAGCACGGCGCGCAGGTCTTCGTCGGCTGAAACCTCAATGGTGAAGTTCACCCGCGACCAGTCTTTGGTGAGGTTCTCGATGGCGCGGATCTGGCCGTTGGGCAGGCTGGTGAGCTGGCCGTCGAGGCCGCGCAGCTGGGTGTTGAACAGATTCATGTTCTCCACGAAGCCATCGTGGGGCGCGATGATCACCACATCGCCGATGGCATAACGGTCGGTGAGGATGATCAACAGCCCCTGCATGAAATCTTCCAGCAGGTTGCGCAGCAGCAGGCCAGCCGCCACGGCCACCACCCCGGCACCGGTGAGCACCGAACGGTTGATGCCCACGAGCAGCAGGGTGAGCACGATGCCGATCGTGATGCACACCATCGTGGCCGTGTTCCTGAGCATTTTGGTGTAGGTCACCGCCTGCAGGGCATAGCGCCGGGAGCCGGGATTGCTGATGGTGGAGGCAATCACCCAGTTGTTCACGCTGTGGTCAATCGCCAGCAGCAGCAACCAGCGCACCACGATCAGCCCCAGCCACATCAGCGGCACACTCACCGACTTCTGCATCAGCAGCAGGGAGGCGATGCGGATGCTGGGGAAAAAGATCGCGATCGCCCCGAGCCCGGCCGCCACCAGACTCAACTGCAGCAGACCGGTGATCAGCAGTGCCATCTCGAGCAGGTTGCGGGCCTGGTCGCGCCAGCCCTGCTGACGGAGCGTGGCGACCGAAAGGGTCTCGATCAGGCGGCTGGTGCCCTCGATCAGGCGGCCGGTGCCCTCGATCAGTTGCTGGGGGTGGCGGCTGGCGCGGCGGCCGAGGCGCTGCAGCCAGCTGCGCCGGGGCTGGGGTGACGCCTCGGCGACCCTCTCGTCGCTCCCCTCCGAACTGGGCGCGGCGTTCTGGCCCTCAAGGTTGCCGCTGAAGGCTGCCATCACCTCCCGCGTGGCCGATTCGCGCAGGGCCTCGGCGTTGTCCCGCAAGCCCCGCAACGCGTGCCGCAGCGCCCAGCGGATCGACGAGAGGGCCAGCTGGACCAGAAGCACGATGCCGGCCACCGCCGCCGCCAGCACCAGGCGACCGGCGGGAAAGCGGCGGTTGAACTCCAGGCCCCAGAGTGATTCGCTGATCACCTTCTGGAGCACTGTTTTCCAGCGCTCCGCCAGCTCCATCGTCGTGCTGCCGGCCCAAGCCGCATCGGGTTCGGTGACCGTGAGCAGGGTCGCGGGACCCAGGCCCAGGTCAGGAGCGGCGGGCATGAACACCACCGGCACGTTGTTGCGGAAGCCCACCGCCACGGTGGGCGTGAAGGGATGCAGGGCCTGGCGGTTGAACACGTTCCAGACGTTCAGCTCCGCGACAGCCAGCGTCGCGGTGCTCTCACGCACCGCCGCCGCGGCCTGCCGGCGCTCCGGCGACAGGGCGGCGCTTCCCTCCCGCTGGGCCTGGCGCAGTTGGGCAATCACCCCCTCCACGCTGCGTTCCACCGTTTCGGCCCGCGTCTCCGCTGCCCGCGCGGCGTCTGATGCCGACATCGATTCGCCGGGATCGATGGCCAGGACGATCCGGGTGCTGAGAACGTCGTGGGGGAACACCACGGTGCTGCACCAGAGGCGGCCGCACGAGAAGGCCTGCTCGCGATCCAGCCAGCCCTCTTCCGCTCCGCCACCGTCGTCGCCACCAGCTCCGACCAGGTTCAGTACCGCGGCGGCGGGTTGCCCCAGCAGCAGGCTCAGGGCCAGACCCAGCAGCAGCGGCCGCCACAGACGCCGCCAGCAGCGGCGGCGGCTTGGCCCCCGATTCAGCCCCATGCCTTGCCCTCCCCTCAGTGGTTCCGTGGCAGCTGCCCAGCCCATCCAGCAGCTATTCAGGGTACGGAGGTTGAGGGAGCTCAGCCGTTTTGAGTGGATCTAAGAACCCATCTCCGCCGACACGCCCATCTCCAGCGAAAGCATCTGATCGGGCGGGACTTGCGGATCAAGGGAGACCTCTTCTTGTTGGGCTGAGCCCCCACTGCCCCAGCCGGCGAGGCCGCTGGGGATGGAGCCGCTGAGCGCGGCCAGCCCCAGCACGGTGGCCAGGGCCAGGACCAGGGCGCCGATCAGGAGCTGTCGCAGCGAGATCTCAGGCATGGCACGGCTGGGGGCAAGGGCCTTGACCTGGAGCTGGAGCCTTCAAGGCAGAGCGCATCAGGCCTGCTGCCGGTCTAGCTCGGAATCGTTGGCCAACCTGGCCACCAGATCGCCACCGGCGACAACGGCTCACCGGGGGACGTTCGCCTACGTGGCGGAGATCGCTGGCGGCGGAGCAAGACCACCTGGCTAAGTGAGTAGGGACCCCCCCACGAAGGGGGTCCCCTGCATCAGCGCGTGCAGATTGGCGGCGGTGACGCGAGCAATGTCGTTGAGAGCTTCGTGGGTGAGAAAGGCCTGGTGGGCTGTGATCAACACATTCGGAAAGGTGAGCATCCGCGCCAGCAGATCATCCTGCAACACCTCTCCGGAAAGATCTTCGAAAAACACCCCTTCTTCCTCCTCATAAACATCCAGCGCCACGCCACCAAGGCGTCCGGATTTCAAGGCCTCGATCAGGGCCACGGTGTCGATCAGGCCACCCCGGCTGACATTCACCAGGATCACACCCGGCTTCATGCAGTCGATGGTTTCACGGCGGATGATGTGATGGGTTTCCGGCATCAGGGGAACATGCAGGGAGATCACATCACTGAGGCTGGACAGGGTGATCGGATCCACATAGGTGATGCCCTCGCGAATCGCCCAGGCCGCATCGGGGTAGGGGTCGTAGGCGACAACCACCATGCCGAAACCGCGCAGGATCCTGGCCACGATCCGCCCGATCTTGCCCGTTCCCACAATGCCGGCCGTCTTGCCATTGAGATCAAAGCCCACCAGGCCCTGCAGGGAGAAATTGAGTTCCCGCACCCGGTTGAACGAGCGGTGCACATGGCGATTCAGGGTCAACAGCAACGCCACGGCATGCTCGGCCACGGCATTGGGTGAGTAGATGGGCACGCGGGTCACGGCCATGCCAAGATCGCGCGCCGCTTCGATGTCCACGTTGTTGCACCCGGTGCAGCGCAGGGCCACCAGCTCGACGCCCTGGCTGGCCAAGGATTCAAGACAGCCTTTGTCAATCACATCATTGACAAACACACAAACAGCCCGCGCCCCATCGGCCGTAGCCGCTGTATCGACACTCAGGCGAAAATTCAGAAAGCGCAGATCCAGATCGGAGCCTGCAGCTGCTGGCAGGTGCAGCAGGTCGTAGGGCTTTGTGTCATAGACAGCCACAGAGCACTGCGTCTTCTGCATGGAAATGGCGTGCCATCAAAGGGTCGTGTGGAGGGAACCTAGCCAGAGCCATCCACCCCTGTTCCAGCTCAGCCATCGCACAGCGGGGTCGTTTCGGCCCCAACGATCTACTTGAGGTCTGGTTTCCGGTTGCGGCGGCGGATCAGGCTCCTCCCATGCGGATTTCAGCTCTGAGCGGCCAGACAGGCTGGCTCCTGGGTGCAGCTGGGTTCGTGCTTGAGCGCACCCTCAACTGGCGTGACAACGATGGCGACAGACTCGCCAGGATGATGGCCTCAACGTCTGGGCCCAAGCCCAGGCATGGCCAGAACCCGAGAGACCCGTGACGACAACAGTGCCAGCAGCAGTTCGAACAACAACGTTCGCGGAGTTTGCCCAACGGGCCAACTATTCGCTGCTGGAGTCACTGCATGCGGATCCTCAGGCGAGTAGTGATGGCCACGATCACCGGCCCCGCCAGGTGTTCTCAGGCCATTACGTGCCGGTGACACCCACGCCGATTCCAGCGCCGGAGATCGTTGCCCACAGCCGAACCCTGTTCCACGAGCTGGGCCTGAGCGATGCGCTGGCCCATGACGACCAATTCATCCGACTGTTTTCCGGCGACATCAGCGTGGCGCAGGGGCCGATGCGACCGTTTGGCTGGGCGACCGGCTATGCCCTGTCGATCTACGGCACGGAGTACAACCAGCAGTGCCCGTTTGGAACCGGCAACGGCTACGGCGATGGCCGGGCCATTTCCGTGTTCGAAGGCGTCTTCAACGGCAGGCGCTGGGAGATGCAACTCAAAGGCGGTGGCCCCACGCCCTATTGCCGCGGCGCCGATGGACGCGCCGTGCTGCGCTCCAGCGTGCGCGAATTTCTGGCGCAGGAGTTCATGCACGCCCTGGGGGTTCCCACATCACGCTCGCTGATGCTGGTGGTGTCCCGAGGCGAAACCGTGCGCAGGCCCTGGTATTCCGCGAACTCCAGGTCGTTCGATCCCGACATCCTGGTGGACAACCCGGCGGCGATCACCACCCGCGTGGCACCGTCGTTTCTGCGGGTGGGCCAACTGGAGCTGTTCGCCCGTCGCGCCCGCAGCGAGGCCCATCCGGGTGCGTTGAACGAACTGCAGATGATCACGGCGCACCTGATTGAGCGCAATTACCGGCAGGAAATTGATCCGGGTCTGGAGTTCAGCGATCAGCTGGTGGAGCTGGCGGGATTGTTTCGCGCACGGCTCACTTCGCTGGTGGCCAACTGGATGCGCGTGGGTTATTGCCAGGGCAATTTCAACAGCGACAACTGCGCCGCAGGAGGCTTCACCCTCGACTATGGCCCCTTCGGCTTCTGCGAACTGTTCGAGCCCAGATTTCAGCCCTGGACCGGCGGCGGCGAGCATTTTTCATTCTTCAACCAACCGGTGGCAGCCGAAGCCAACTATCAGATGTTCTGGGCCTCCATCCGACTGCTGCTCGATGGCAACACCAAAGCCCTGGCGCGGCTGGATCAGATCCACGATGGCTTCGCTGAAGCGATGACCCTGGAGATCGAGGCCATGTGGGCCAAAAAACTCGGCCTGAACAGCTATGACCCCACGCTGGTGAATGAGTTACTGGAGCTCCTGGTTCTCTCCAAGGCTGACTACACGATCTTCTTCCGCAGGCTCTCTGAGATTCCAGAGCAACTCTCAGCCCTCAAAGAGAGCTTCTACCTGCCCAGTTCAGAGCAACTCGATTCGCAGTGGAACAACTGGCTGCAACGCTGGCGGGAGCGCATCACGGAAAGTGGCGACAGCCGCGTGACATCCGATGCGATGAAACGCGTCAACCCAAAGATCACCTGGCGCGAGTGGCTGATCGCGCCCGCCTATCAACAGGCTGAGCAAGGTGACACCAGCTTGATCGAGGAGCTGCAGGAGGTGTTCAGCCATCCCTATGACGAGCTATCGGCGGAGCTGGCGGCCAAGTACGACCGTCTCAAGCCCAGGGAATTCTTCAACGCCGGTGGCGTGTCCTACTACAGCTGCTCGTCGTGAGCCGATCGCACGTTTTCGACCCGTCTCAAGCCTCAAGCAACCAGAGGGCCTCGCGGCCGCCAGCGACCCCCTCACAGCTGAGGCGGCGATCGAAGCTCACCAGCCGGCCACCGCGGTGCATCCACATGGCTCTGGTCCAGCAGGCTGAGCGAGTCTGGCCAGAACGGATGCTGCGGGTGGCTGATCAGCTCCGCCACCAGAGGGGCCACCACCGCCGGCGGCCCCGGGCTGTTGGGATAGCGCGGCTGGCCGAGGATGCGCAGGACGGCGTTCTGTGTGAGCGGGCAGGTGGCCCATCCATTTGCCACGTTCACATCGAGCAGAGCCGCACTCACGCCAGCTCGTCGCGCAGGTTGTTCACGAGCTCCAGATCCACCGGTGCTCCCCTCTCCATCCATGGCAGCAGGGGCAGGCCGTTGCGATGGTCGGACCTCTGGTTATCGGAGCTGGAGCGCTGTTGCCGAGCCAGCACCCGCGCCGCCGCCAGCACGTCGTCGTCGAGCTGCAGGGTGGTGCGCATCTGATGTGATCGCATCAGGCATCAAGGGAAGGGACGCCTGTCCTGACTGCGGTGCTCGCGCACCAACCGCTGTTCGGACGGAGGCGAGGCGAGTAGCCGCCTCGTCGATCAGCTTGATATTGCTCGAAACGGCAGTCTGCGTCCGTGGGTTGGTCTCTAACTGCGCACGACCAACTCCAACGTTTCCACGCTCTTCACTCCGGCCTCCTCGTCCTCGACCTCAAGCCAAAGGGTGATGGCCTCACGGATGCTGCTGAGAGCTTCCTCGCGGGTGTTGCCCTGGGAGTGACAGCCAGGCAGGTCGAGGCAGCTCACAGCCCAGCCTTCTTCGGTTTCGAGCAGGCGGATGCGGTCGGTCATGGGGCCGGCCCCTTGGTGGTAGCAAGCCTGGCCGGTCTCACACCGCCACCGCCAGCGAATCGCCATCGGCCGTTCGCCTTCATGGCTCACATAATCGGCAATGCGCAGGCACAGGAACGGCAGCGTGGAGCCGCCGCATCTCGAGTGATGGGGAGGACGAGACCCATCCAGGCGTTGGATGCGTTCAAGTCGCTGGCTAAGGCATTGGGGCGTCTTTGCTCAGTACATCCTGCAGAGAGGTTTTGAGGCCAGGGAGGTCATTCTGGACGCATCCCAGAGAATCAGCTGATCCACGGTTTCGTAGACGTGAATGATTCTGTTGCGGGTACCCACGATGCGGCGGAGATCGGGGATGACATCAAGAACGCTGGGATCGGCATCGAGGGCCCGCTTGAGCGCTTCTCCGATGATCTCGAACTTACGTTCTACTGCTGATTGGATCAATTCATCGTCAAGGTAGTGATCAAGGGTGCAGTTCTCAATGAAGCGCTCAATCGCCTCGATGGCCTCAAAGGCGTCAAGCAGGCGTTTCAGCGCCTCCCTTTGCAGCTCAGAGTTCCAGGAGTAGCCGCCGTGAAGCGTCCACGTCTTTGCGGAAAAAAGGATTGTGGATCATGGATTCCGTCAGGAGATCCACCGGACGGCCGAAGAGGGCTTCCAATTCATCGGCGAAGGAACAGAAGCGCCGGGCATAGCCCGGTTCCCGTTGACCCCTCATCTGCACGATGAAGTCCAGATCACTGCTGGCAGGGTCAAACAGGCCCTTCGCCGCCGAGCCGAACACTTCAAGCCGATCCACGCCGTAGCGATCGCAAAGGTGCCTGAGCGGCTCAAGCCGGTCGATCAGCAAGGGCAGCAGTGGGGCGGCCGTGTCCATGGAGTCAGGTTAGTGGAGTCGTGGGTTCCCTCAAACCGCCACCGCCAGCTCCGGATAGAAGCCCCCGGAATCGGCCGCTCGCCTTCGTAGCTCACGTAGTCGGCAAAGCCGAGGGCCAGGTCGCGGGTGCGGGTGGTTTGGGAGGAGAGGGCTTCGCTTTTGCGCAGGGTGATGAACAGAAGGCCGTGATGGTGGGCTGGTGCCAGCGCACGCCTTCGCGTTGGATCCAGGAGGCTTTTCATTCCCTCAGGACCAGGCAGTTCGTCAGGACAGAACGGTCTTCAGCTGAAGGATCAGCAGCGGCAATTCCACCTGGATCACATCCCACACCACATCAAGATCGACCCCTAGGTAGGCGTGGATGAGTTGATTGCGCATCGCGATGATCTCCCGCCAGGGGATCTCAGGATGGGCCAGCTTCACCTCCTCTGGGATGCGAGTGGCGGCCTCGCCGATCAGCTCGATGTTGCGAAGAACGGCGTCCTGCATCAGCTGATTTGCCTCGAACTGCGCACGGTCCAGCTCAGCGCAGTAACTCACTGCACGATGGGCAAACCGATCCATGTCCTGCGCATAGAGGCACCAGTCACGTTTCGGATTGCCGTCAGAGGGGGATGGCATCCGCCTCCACTGCAGGTCTGAGCTCCTGCCGGAGTGCTTGTTCTGTCACCAGATCGACAGGTTGCTGGAGCAGATCTTCCAGGAACAGCTGAAGGCCATAGAAGCGTCTGGCGGTGGCAGGGCCGTCGAAGGCCACCAGCAGATCCACATCGCTGCTCGATGTTGCTGTGCCACGCGCCCAGGAGCCGAATAATCGCAGGCTGTGCACGCCGAAACGCTCACTACAGACGGGCGCGTGCTGGCGTAACTGGCTGATCAACGTTTCTGCACTGACGTCCATGGCCGACTGGGAACGCTCAGGAGTGGTCTGGCACAAGGCTAAACCGCCACCGCCAGCTCCGGATAGAACACCCCCGGAATCGGCCGCCAACCTCATCCCAAGGGCTTGATCTGCTCCCTAACCCACTCGGTCAATGCCTGCCGATCAAGCGTTCCGGAGGCCACGGCAAGAACAACGGCTTCGGTGGATTCGTTGGAAGCGGTTAACTCATAGCGGTTAAGCATCAACATCACTTCCATGGCTGCATGGCCAACACGCTTGTTGCCATCCACAAAGGGATGATTCTTGATCAGGGAAAAGCCAAGATCGGCAGATTTTTCGATGAGAGTGGGATAGAGATCAACACCTGAAAAGATCCCGCAATCCGGGTGAACCGCCGAACGTGGCGATCAATCGGCGGTGCAGCTCCAGTACCTCACTGAGGCGGAGATAGCGGATCACGCCAGACGACGGTAAAATTCCTCATTCTTTGCCAGCACGTTCGATGCGGCTGGTTCGAAGTCTGCGGAGGGCCGGCTGAGGAGATCGCGGACGGCGTCCGAGGCCAGGACCTCCTGGGGCACGTTGAGCAGCCCGGCCACCTCGGCCAGGGCCCGGGACTGTTCATCGTTGAGCTCAATGGCGAGAGCCATGGCAATCATCCAGAACCCCAAGGATAGGAGAGCTTGAAGGGGGAGAGCCCCCTTAAACCACCACCGCCAGCCCAGGAGGAGATGCCACTGAGGCGGCCATCAATCGTGCGGGATCAAAGAACTCTGAGGAACTCACTGACGTCGACCGGAGCCTGGCGAAGAAGACCTGCGAGGGTGCCCACCTTGACCGGTCGATGCAAAGGAACCACGCAACCTCGGCTACCGCAGCGCATCACCACGTGGCTTCCGTTCTGCCGGACAGCGCTGAACCCCAGGCGTCCAATGCCCGAATGACCTCCCGACCAGAAAGGTGCGGAAGTTCAGGAATGGGCAGGAATGCTGAACATCGTGACCAGTGGGTGACCCGTCAAAACGAGTGGAAACTCCTCGAGATACAAAGATGTCGCCTCGCGCAGGTTTGCAAGTGCTTCATCAATGGACTCGCCCTGGCTTGCGGTGCCGGTTTCGGGGTTGAAGGCCACATAGCCGCCTTCTTCGGCTGGGCTGAGCACGGCTGTCAGTTCCATGGACCTACGGCTTTCACTCCATCCTGACAGGGCTGGCAGCGGCCGGAAGATCCTGAAATTCTGAACCCCTTCACACTGCCACCGCCAGCTGCGGATAGAAGGCCCCCGGAATCGCCCGCTGCAGCCGCCAGCGAATCGCCATCGGGCGTTCGCCTTCGTGGCTCACGTAGTCGGAAAAGCCGAGGCACAGAAACGGCAGCGTCACGCCACCGCGCCTGTTCTCCTCCCGCACCAACAACAGCACCCGGCTGCCGCACTCGCGGTGATGGATATAACGCTGGCCGGTGGATGAGGCTTCGCGGGTGAGACTCTGGCTCTCCCAGTGGAACTCGCGGGGCGAGATGGCGTAGTCGTTGTAGCGGGTGGTGGGGGAGAACAAGCGCTCGGACTTCTTCAGGGTGATGAAGAACACGTCGCAGCGCGACGCCTCATCAAAAAAGACTCCCTCGCGGCCCGGGAAGGGGCGGGCCTCGTTCAATAACCCGAACGCCGCGAACACTTCGGCGCGGGAGTAGCGGCCGTGGAGCTTCAGGGGCAGCGGCGGGGCTGGTTCGCCAGCGGCCAGAGCCGGCCAGGCGAGCGGCGCCACCAGGAGGTCGGTGCGCTCCAGCAGCAGCGCGAACAGCTCCACCAGCTCGGCGCGAATGGCGGCGGCGGCCCAGAGCCGCACCAACGCCTCTGCGAGGGGCACATGGTTGCGGCCATTGCCCCAGAGCTGGGCCAGCAGCATCCGCCACTGGCGCTCGGCAACAGGATCGAAGCTCGCCGGATCGGGCGCCAGCGGCCGCTGCAGCTGATCCACCAGCCAGCGCAGGCGCTTGGGGTCGTCGAGATGAAGCAGGCCGCCGGCGATACCCCGCCCCAACCGCTCCTCATCCGCCGTGGGCTCCCCGGAGGCTGCCCCTGCCCCCCACCCCAACTCCCGCTGCAGCAACGCCCAACACCCCGCCACCCGATAAAACTCCCCCAGCTCCATGCCGAGCCCCTCCAGCAGCGCCGCCAGCGAGCAGGCCCCGAGGCGACGGCATTCGGCCAGCAGCTGGGGCCGGCGGCTGGGCAGCGATTCGCGCAAATTTGAAAGCACCCGCTCCGTGGAGACGCGATCGAGCTGGAGGCTGCAGCCGGCGGGGAGGAAGGGGAAGCCGGCTTCGATCTGCTGGCGCAGCTGGTCGCGGCTGCCGCCGAGCAGGGCGCGGTAGCGGAGGTCGTGGCGGAAGCGGCGATGGGCCTGGCCGATGAAATCGAGCACCGTGAGGCAGCTCTTGCCAGGGCAGAGGCGCAGGCCGCGGCCGAGCTGCTGCAGGAACACGATCGCGCTCTCGGTGGGCCGCAGGAACAGCACGGTGTCGATCTCGGGGATGTCGAGCCCTTCGTTGAACAGATCCACCGCGAAGAGGACCTGCAGTTCACCAGACCTGAGGCGGCGGATCTGCTCGGCGCGCTCGTCGCGGGAGCTCGAGGCATCTAAGGAGGCGGCGCGCAGGCCGGCATCGGCGAACTTGCGGGCCATCCAGCCGGCGTGCTCCACGCTCACGCAGAAGCCCAGGGCCCGCATCGTGTGCAGGTTGGTGATCTTGCTCTCGAGTTCGCGCAGGATCAGGCGCAGGCGGGCGTCGTCGGCGGTGTAGAGGTTGGTGAGCGCCTCGCTGGCATAGCCGTTGCGGCGCCATTCGATCTGCGAGAGGTCGGTGCCGTCGTGGAGGCGCGAGCCGTAGTTCGGCGGCGGTGTGGCCCCCGAACCAATGGAGGATGTCGAGCCCGTCTGATCGTTCGGGAGTGGCGGTGAGGCCGAGCAGCAGGGACGGCGCCAGGTGGGCCAGCCAGCGCTCGTAGCTGGAGGCGGCGGCGTGGTGGAACTCATCAACGATCACCACGTCGAACGTGCCCGGCGCCAGGCCCGCCGGATCCATCGCCGCGAGCGACTGCACCGAGGCGAACACATGGCGCCACTGGCCTGGACGCTGGCCATCCACCAGCAGCTCACCGAAGGAGCCATCGCGCAGCACCTGGCGGAAGGTGGCGGCCTGGCGCCGGGCAGGAGCGCCGTGGATCGGATCTCCGAGAGCAGCCGGGCGGAGGGATGCAGCAGGTTGCCCGTGGAGATGGCCCGGGGTGCATGGCTCTGGAGCAGGCCCACCAGTTGGTTCACCAAGGCCAGCTGGTGCTCAGGGGTGGCGCCACCGCTCAGGTGCTCAAGGGCAATGCGGGCAAGACCCGCCAGGTGCCGGGCCAACAGGCGCGGGGCTTCCTGGGGATCCAGGCCGATGGTTTCGACCAGGGCTTCCTGGAGTTGGCGCAGCTGCTGCTCTAGGCCCTCGGTGAGGAGTTGCTGGTAGAGGCCTGGGGGTGGGGCCTAGTCGGGTATGGGAAACCAGCCTCCTGAACTGCTGTAGTTGCTGTGGATCCCCAGCCAGGAATGGGACTGGATTGTTGCGATGTTATCCGAATCCGGATAAAATGAAAGCCAGCATTGACCAACAAGGCCGGATGCTTGCTCCAGCAACAGATCGGCTAAGTGAAGGCAAGATCCGATCTGTTTCTTATGCGGAAGCAAAAGCGGCAGCTGGGGATTTATGCGGAATCTTCCAATTACAAGTTTGCCTGAGGCAGGCTGATCCTCTGTTTACGCGTTTGATATGTTGGTAAGTTGTTCCACTGAGAATTTAGCAATGCAAGAATGCCACTCAAAGCTAATCAGTCATCATGGAGCTTCTCTGTTTGTTGATATTCTACTTGGCTTGGGCCTCCTCACGATTTGGGTAAACTGGAAGAACGGATACATCCAAGCCTTCTTTGACTCACCAGACACTAGAAAGAAAGCGGCGATCATTTCTCTCTTTATACTATTAGCTCCGACCCTTCTTGATCTTGGACTTTCCTTAAAAGAAGATGTTCTTCTTCTTGGCCCCCTGCTTTCGGCGGTGATTGCCCTAATGATTCGCGAAGTGTTCGCACAACACAAAGAGCAGCAGGAGATTAGGAGCAAAGTGCTTGCAGAGCTTCAAGCCAACATTAGAAGTATCAAGTCTATTGAGGACAACTACAGTTTTTTAAATGCCGTATCCGAGGGAAATGTAACATTTGATCCCTCTTGGCCAAAGTCCCTCAAAGCGGTATGAAAGAGTGAAGCCATGAAGAAGAATTATACAAAAGCAATTGCCAAGCGAATCTTCCCTCTAGAATCACTTAGGATGGTAGAAGAACTTTACTGCATAATGGAAATTCTTATTCTAAAAGCTGATGAAGGAGTGGACGGTTATGCTGACTTCGAGCAGGCACTACCTCAGTTCACAATGGTCAATGCGAAGATTTTAGACGTTGCCCAAGACTTAGGTATAACCGTTATGGGTGATGCGGAATAAGGATATGCTGAATACTATTCAGCCATTAGACTTTCCGTGCTTGGCCCTGGCTCACAACAAGATTCAGCGGACGGACGGCGTTTGTTCCTTGGTCAATATGTGTGGTTGTTCCGCCGCTGATCTTGAGCGTTAGGTGGAGCCGGGTAATGGCCAGAGCAACCTCATTTTCGGATACACTTCTTCTCTTTCTCTATAGAGCAGAATATGGCTTGGAAGGAGAGTCAGCTGCCACTGATTAGGCGCAGGCAACGACTGAACTGCCGAGAGGAGAAGGCTACGCACACTCATGCCACTTTCTTGAATAACTATTATCCGGGAAGCCGCAAAGTCAGCGTGAGCTTGTTCGTACAAGCGTCTTTCTTCGGCTGTGTCACCATTCCTATTTCCTTGAAATCTGATCCAGTATGGGGTGTGCCTGCAAACCAGTCTAAGCAACTCTAATACATCGTATGTACCCGGGGGGATTTCCGAGCATGGATATTCAGGATCAACAGGATAAAGGACATGCCAGTGGGTATCTGCAAGCTGGGTCTTGTCTCGTCTTCTTCCTGGATCGTTAGGGCCAAATCCGCGAGAATTCCAGCTTGGTGAATAGAGAGATATCATATGTGATTCGGGTTTAAATGCATCCCATGTGTGCGCAAAATGAAGGCAACGAAAGCTGACCTCGCCTGGTGAGATTCCAATTCTTCCCTGTAGCTGTCGGCGATGCTTCTCCAACCTACTCTTCGCGCTGTCATCAGCCTTGCCGATATAGACAACCAAGCCGTTATGCTGCAAACCATAGATCCCAGGCCTCTCTTCTACTGAAGTCAGATTTAAATCATGCAAGGGCAAAGGAGCAAGTAGATCGAAGTCAGAAGCTAACTGCTGAAAAAGAGGAGTCGCAATATCAAACTCGAATAAGCCACATCCATCTGAAAATCTATCTACGAGTGTCACGATAAATGCCCTAGGCAAGAATCTACGGAATTACTAGTCCCTTTTAGGTGCTGGAGAGCCTTGTAGATGGATTCTGCCGCTTCATTAGGATTTAGAAATATTGTTGAGGTCCAGATTCTAATTACTGTCCAGCCTTCTTGCATAAGCCTTTGGTTTACCTGTCTATCTCGTTCGATATTCCCTAGAATTTTACTACACCAAAACCCAGCGTTGGTTGGGAAGAGATCTTCGAGTTTTGATAGTTTTCGGACCTTGTGCTCATTTCCATGCCAGAAGTCTCCATCCACAAAAACTGCAAGTTTATATTTCATGATCGATATATCAGGCCTGCCGTAAACGTTCTTAGTATCGACTCTGTATCGAATGTCCATCCTGTGTAGAGCTCTTCTAAGGATAAGCTCTGGCGTTGTATCTCGCCTCTTAATCTTCCCCATGATCCGGGATGTCGTGGCAGCATCTCTTGTCATAAGAGGCTACATTCCAGAGTGAAATCTCATATGAAGCCCAATTTCTTTAGCGAGCTGGACGGGAACGGCATTTCCAATATGTCTCATTGCGTGCGAACGCGCTCCAAGAAACTCATAGTCATCTGGAAACGTCTGAATGCGTGCACTTTCACGTACGGTCATATATCTTAGTTTTCCATCATTAAAACGAATCATGGCTTCACCACCACATACGCCATGGACTCCAGCTTTAATTGTTTTACCCGGGCGATCAATATCTGATCCCGTGTGACCTGGATAAGAACGAGCACCTGGTATTCCTATATGATTTAAATAGTCTGGATGTGGCTTCCCATCGATAGGTTCTGGCAGTCCCTCGATAGCATCTCTAACTGTTTGCCAAGGCTCAAGTCTTGGCGAGAGGAGATTACTTTGTTCGGATGAGCTTTTTGCCTTGCTTATGCTTCGACTTGGTGGAGCGATAAGGTTATGACGATCCCAGTAATCACCAGAAACAAACTGAGAATAATGAAGCGATGCCTCAGAATGAGTGGGAGTAATCGGTGGCAGTGGACAGTCGGAGATGTCCGAACGAACAGCCATTAGAACAACACGTTTGCGAATTTGAGGAACACCGAAGTCAGCCGCATTCACAAGTTGCCTGGTAACGTAATAATCAGGCTTACAGTCTCGTGAAATGCGGACTCTGATTCGTTCAGCATGCTCAGCCCAGGTTTCATTTTTCCTTGGGATGCACACTGGATCTCGAAGCTGCATTTCTACGTAATCAAAGTAAGGAGCAAACGACTTTCTTAATAGGCCGGCTACATTTTCAAACAAAACCAATTTAGGCTTGCAACGCCTAACCAAGGCAAGAGCAGCGGGAAACATATTCCTGCTATCATTCATTCCAGCATGAATGCCTCCAAGAGAAAATGGCTGACATGGTGGCCCACCAGCAAGTAGATCCAATGAATCATAGTTCTCAATAGCATCAAGCTCAATATGACGAACATCATGGAGCATGACAGCATTATCTTTCCATGCTTGATTTTTGCTGCCGTGAATTGCCCAGCAGCGAGCATTATGTCTTAAGGTGTCACACGCTTTAGAGTCAAACTCAACTAAAGCCGAATGATTAAAACCAGCTGCATGCAGCCCCAATGCCATTCCCCCACCACCGGCAAACAGCTCAAGTGAGCGGAGCCTTGACTGGGAATCAGGTTGCCCAACAGAGGGCGTGGGGGATGCTTGGAGGACCATGCGCATATGGTAAGGCCTCCAACAAGCCCTCCAGCAGAGGGGAGAGCTGTCCTTGCAGTGGCCTTGAGGATGTTATCCTAGACAGACTCTAGAAGCCCACTTAGCATCAAGATCCACCGTGCGGGGCTAACGCTGTTGTGTAAATGCGTAGTGATTCGTCCAGCCACTGATCTTGAACGTTAATGAATCCAGTCTCAATATCCCTTCTTCCCCCAATCACCCCAGGCACTACACCCCGAAGCTCCTCACAATCACCCTCCCGCCTTGGAATCAGATGCCAATGTGCATGAAAAACCGTCTATCCAGCCTCCTCGCCTGAGTTCAGCCCCACGTTCCAGCCGCTGATCGTGGCGTCCTGGGCGCTCAGCTGCTCCCTCCTTAGCTTCAACAGCTCCACCACGGCGTTTCACTCCGGCTGGTGCAGCTCCAGGGAGTTGGCCACATGCCGACGCGGGACCACCAGGCTGTGCCCCTCGCTCACGGGATAGGCATCGGCGATGCAGATGGCAAGCTCGTTCTCCAGCAGCACCCGGCCGCTGCCCTCCAGTGCGCAGAACACGCAATCCACCTCACGTCTGGCGTCGCTGGCCTGCACACCGCGGAAGCAGAGTCCCTGCAGGTTGAGTATGGCGTCGGAACCCCCCAGGTTCCGACGCTCCCATAACCAGGGTCAAGCTGGATGATCAATGTGCCAGTGCGCATCAATCCGGCGTATAACAAGCGGGAAAGATGGTATTCAAAGCGTCTCGAGAAATGGCTACCGACTGGTCAAGAGAGGAAGTTGCAGAAACCGTGGCAGACTACTTCGCCATGCTTGCTGCTGAACTCTCCGGGGTTCCTTACAATAAAGCAGCTCACCGGCGCGCGCTGATTAAGCGTCTTTCAGGTCGTTCGGAGCAGTCCGTTGAGTTCAAACATGCGAATATCAGTGCGGTGCTGATTGACCTGGGATTCCCTTATATTACTGGTTACAAGCCTCGATCCAACTATCAAGGCCTGCTGCATGACATTGTTTCCGAGAGACTTGTATCTGATAGCCAGCTCCTGAATGTTGCGGCCGCAGACGCTGACAGGTCGATCGTGGTGCCGGAAGTTGAAGACATTCTTAGAGTGCTCACCAAACCGCCAGCCATGCAACCACGAGACCAGGAACCTAGTAGAGAAAGCCTTCAGGCAACGAGGACATGTATCTCAGTCAACTACTTGGAGAGAGAAGCGCGTAATCGCTCGCTTGGTACTGCTGGTGAGCTCTTTGTCTTGAACTTTGAGCGTGCAAGGCTGATCAACCTTGGCAAAGAGAGGCTTGCCGAGAAAGTCGAGCACACATCGCAAACGCGGGGGGATGGGACCGGGTTTGATATTCTCTCGTATGAGGAGACTGGCGCCGATAGGCTCATTGAAGTAAAAACAACAAAATATGGGCGAGAAACTCCGTTCTTCGTATCCAGAAATGAACTTGCGGTGTCTGAATCAGAAGCATCTCACTATCATCTCTACCGTTTGTTTGGATTCAATGTGAAGCCTCGTCTTTTCACTCTTGCTGGTGCCTTCTCGGAATCATGCAAGCTTTCTCCTTCAAGCTATCTTGCAACCGTTATCTGATCTCTTGGATGCTGGTCTACAGAGCACATCTCAATAGCTCTGATGCTCCGCAATCACACCCCGAACCCCACCCCGCAGCTGCTCACAATCCCCTTCTCGCCGCGGGATCAGATGCCAATGGGCATGGAACACTGTCTGCCACGCCGCCTCTCCTGACTTCAGCCCCACATTCCAGCCGCTGATCTCGGCATCATCAGCCGCGAGCTGCTCCCGACGGCGCTTGAGCAGCTCCACCACCGCATTCCATTCCGGCTGGTGCAACTCCAGCCCGTCGGCCACATGGCGCCTGGGGATCACCAGGCTGTGCCCCCTCACTCACCGGGTAGGCATCGGCGATGCAGAGCGCCAGTTCGTTCTCCAGCAGCACCCGGCTTCTGGTCTCCTGCCTGTGCTGGTAGCTGGCGAGGAGTCCGCGAAAGTCGGTGCGATCCGTGTCGCGCTTGCCGGCATTGCATGGGCATTTCTGGGGATGATGTGATCCACCTCAAGGGCGCACTGGCCCGGGTGAGCACGCGGTACTTGATCGAGCCACTGATCGGCGTGCGGTGGCGGCTGCGCCGCCCAACAGGCGTTCGTGGTCATGGGCGTAGCTGGTCAAGCCGTTGAGGGTGAGTCGTCGATCTGGGTCACGTTCTCCCCGACGATCCTGGAGGTCGGCACCGTGAAGACCGTGCTGGCCCAGGCGGAGCTGCTGATACACCGGTGGTACTTGCGATTACAGCAGCCCCAGCCCCTTGGCAACCCGCGCCGTCTTCTCTTTCACCGGCTTTCCCGGCGACCCTGAGCGCCACGTTTACCTCCATCACGACGGCTACCCCACCGGAGCCGCCTGGCGCTTTGCAGTAGCCCTGCGTGAAGCCGCTGACGCCTCCGGGTTCCTTGTTGCCTTCCTGAGAAGCCAGCAGCAAGCGGAACCCCTGGCCAGCCCCGAGCAGGCCGCCGATGCCGAGTATCGCTACCGGGTGCGGTTTCCCCCCGGCACCGATCCCCACCTTGAGGTGCAGTGTTGGCGTCGGATTCCTGGTAGCAGCAGCTGGAGTCCCCGCTGCGGTCCCATGCCGGCGGCTGCCTTCATCAAGCGGTTCTTGCCCGGTGATCAGCTTTGACCCGGCCAAGCGCCTGCGAACCCTGGAGCAGCGCGACCTGGATTTTCTTGATGCCGAGAGCGTGTTCAACGGGCCCATGATCGAGATCCCCGATCGAAGGAGAGACTATGGTGAAATCAGAATCGTCTGCGTTGGATTGCGGCATCAGGCACATCATCTCCATGCGAAAGGCCAATGAAAGAGAGCAAAATCGGTTTCTCCCCCACCTCTACTAAAGGCGAGATCCACTCTGATCTTCAGCGTGTGGATGCCCATGTCATCCAACCCGAAGAATACGAAGAGATCCCTGAAATCACGGAGGAAGATCTCATTAACGCCGTGATCAAACGCCCTGGCCAGCCAGATCAACCTTATAGGGCCAAACCAACCCAAGCCTCTTGACCCCATCGGCCTCAGTGCCTCAGGGCATCCCGATGGGCATGCAAGAACGTCTCCTGCTCGCGGCTGAACGGCCGGATCAGGTTGGCACCATCGATCCCCCAGCAGCGCAACGCATCGCGGGCCGCCTCATGCTCACAGAGCAGTGCACCCCCGGAATCGAAGCTGATCCAGTGACGGTCAAACAGCTTGTCCACATGGGGGGAAAGCAGCAGGCCGTTGGCACCGCTGAGCCGCTCGCGGTTGTCGCAATCCCGCCAGGGTTTGATGTGGCTCGCCACCAGAAACTGTTGTCGCGCTAGCCCCGTGACCCGGCAGGCCGGCTCCAGTTTCGACACCCGATTGCTGAACAACCCCTGCCCCAGCCGCGCCTTGGTGAGCGCATCGCGCTCGGTGCTGCTCAGCTCAACTGCTCCGCAGAAGCCTTCGGCTACGCCGCCCAACAGACGGTAGTGGTCGTTGGCGTAGCTGGTCACGCCGTTGAGGGTGAGCAATCGATCTGGGTCACGTCTTCGCCCAGGATCCGGCGGGCGATGTTCTGCGCCGGGGCGGGGCTGCGGCGGCCCAGCAGTTCCAACCGCTGCGCGGAAGCCTTCGGCTAGAGCATGAGCGGTTGGTCGATGGGGCTCATGCGCATCCGCCGCGTCACGTCGTCGCGCAGGCGTTCGTAGGTGGGGGAGGGGGCAGGGGGCATGGAGCGATGGTGGCGGTGGCCGGGGGCTCCGGCCAGGTCCGGCTTTGGGCGGCCCGTCAGGCTGGCGCTCCTGCTGGGATCCTCTCTGTCATGGGCGCGTGGCGGCTGCAGCCAACCAGGCTCCGGGTGTGGTTATGCCGCCCCAGTCCCCTTCATCTACAGAACCAATGGGCAGGCCACGGCAACACTTGGGCCTCATCCAGCGGGGGAACGGACAAGAGCATCCGCTCCAACCCTTGCCCACTCGCGCTGCCATCACGTCCACCACGACGGAGTCCCAGCGTGATGCCCCTGTCGGCCTGCACCATGATCATGTGGATAGACAACGTCTACCTGAAAGGGCTAGGGTTGCTTAACGCCTGCTGTTGATCCGTGGCTGCCACTCCTCGACTCAGCTGGAACTTGCGGGTCACGCCCGACGATCAGGCGCTGATCGATCGCGCGGTCCGTACTTCTGGCCTCACCCGAACCGACTTCGTTCTGCAGGCGGCCCGCAATGCCGCCCGTGAGCTGCTGGTGCAGCAGGCCTGGCAGGCCATTTCGCCTGAACAGTTCGACTTGTTTCTTCGCCAGCTCGACGCTCCGCCCACCCCATCGGATCGTCTACAACGCACCATGACGGCACCGAAGCCCTGGCAGCGCTGATGGATCTGCAGGCGCCGCAGCCGCTGGCGCAGCATCACAGCACTGTCGGCTTTGACTGTGGCGATTCCAGCCTTGACCACTGGCTTCAGCAGCGTGCACTGACCAACCAGAAGGGCGGTGCGACGCGCAGCTTCGTGGTCTGCAATGGCGACGACATCGTCAAGGCCTATGTAGCCCTGGCCTCCGGCTCGGTGGCCGTGGCCTCAGCCCCTGGGCGTTTCAGGCGCAACATGCCCGATCCCATTCCAGTGGTGGTGTTGGCGCGGTTGGCGGTCTGCCGCAGTGTCCAGGGACGAGGCATCGCTCGCGCACTGCTCGCCGATGCGTTTGAGCGGGTGCTGCAGGCCAGCACACAGATCGGCGTGCGCGGCATCGTGGTTCATGCAGCGTCCACGGAAGCCCGCAGCTTCTATCTCCACATGGGTTTTGATCCCTCACCCATCGACCCCGACACCCTGCTGATCCGTCTCTCGGATGTGGCGGCCACCTTGCCGTTCTGATCTGAGCGGCGCAGGGTGTCGCTGGCCTGCAGGTTGTGCTGAGGTCGTCGGAGCCGCTCATCGTCCTGGGCACGATGTGGTCCACCTCCAGGGCCCGCTGGTGAGGGATTTGCTGAGCAACAGCCCGCGCCGCAGCATTCGCAGCGGCCACGGGCGCGGAAAGTGTTGAGGCGCTGGCGGCAGAGCTGCAGCAGCTCATCGCGCTCGGCAACGCTCAGCTCTACTGCTACGCAGAAGCCTTCGGCTACGCCGCCCAACAGGCGGTAGTGGTCGTTGGCGTAGCTGGTCACGCCGTTGACGGTGAGTCGTCGATCTGGGTCACGTCTTCGCCCAGGATCCGCCGGGCGATGTCCTCGGCTGGGGCGGGGCTGCGGCGGCCCAGCAGTTCCATGAGCATCAGCGGTTGATCGATGGGGCTCATGCGCATCCGCCGCGTCACGTCGTCGCGCAGGCGTTCGTAGGTGGGGGAGGTGGGAGGGGGCATGGAGCGGTGCTGGCGGCTGCCGGGCGCTTGGGCCAGGTCTGGTTTTGGGCGGCCCGTCAGGCCGGAGCCCCTGCCGGGATCCCTTCTGGCGCGGGCGCGTGGCGGCTGCAGCCAACCCAGTCCCCTCCATACCCAAAACCGATGGGAAGGCCATGGCAAAACGTGCTGCGGGCCCTGGAGCCGCGCGGCCCGGGATCGGGGCGGTACTGGCGAGGGGCAGCAGAATGGGCATCATGACCGCCAGCCAACCCCCAACGCTCCAGCAGCTGTCGCAGTTGGCGCCCAAGCTGCAGGCGCTCATCGCTGCCCACGGTGGTCGGGATCTGCGGGTGTTTGGCTCTGTGCTCCACGGCACGGCAGCGAACCAGAGCGATGTGGACCTGCTTGTGGATTTCCCAGGCAGCCCCAGCTTTGAGCAGTACATGGATCTCAAGCTGGCCCTGGAAGATCTGCTCAACGCTCGGGTGGATCTGGTCACCCGGCGCGGACTTCGCCCGGAATTACGCCAACGCATTGAGCAGGAGGCCCTTCCGCTTGCCTGAGCAGCACCAGGGTCGCGACTGGACCTTGTTTCTTCAGGACATTCGGAAGTGCTGCACCAAGGTGCTCCGCTACAGCAGTGGCCTCACCAAGCAACAGTTTCTCGATGATGAGCTGACGCTTGATGCCGTGCTGAGGAATCTGGAGGTGCTGGGCGAAGCGGCTAAGCAGATCCCTGCGGAGATCCGGGAGCGCCATTTGCAGGTTCCTTGGCGGCGAATTGCTGGTCTCCGTGATGTTCTGGCCCATGCCTACTTTGGCCTGGAAGACGACACCATCTGGCAGATTGTTTCCGAGAGCCTGCCAGCCCTTGCCGCACAGTTGGACCAGGTGGCTGAGGCTGAGCTGTGACGGCGGAAGCCATGCGCGCAGCCGAAGACTTCTGCCCGGCAGACCACATCCTCGCCGCGCTGCTCGCGGAACGCAGCAGAGGGCCAGGGTTGGCTTTGGGCGGCCCGTCAGGTCATCGCCCCTGCTGGGATCCCTTCTGGATTGGGCGCGTGGCGGCTGCAGCCAATCCGGCTCCGAGTGTGACTGTGCCGCCCCAGGCCGTCTGCCCAGTCAGCAGCAGGATCCCTTCCTCCACTGCAAGAGTGGTGACACTGGAGGCGGCCATGCAGGAAATCCTTTTCGTGGTGGAGGAAGCGGAGGATGGCTCCTTCCGGGCCAGTGCTGCCGGTGCAGCGATCCACACCGAGGCAGGCACCCTCGAGGAGCTCCACCGGGAGATCCGCGATGCCGTTGTCTGCCACTTCGATCCCGGCGAGGCGCCATCCCTGATCCGCCTCCATCACGTGAGGCAGGAACTGCTGGCCCTGTGAGGATTCCGCGGGACGTCAACGGCCAGTTCCTGGCTGAGCGCCTCCAGCGCCATGGCTATTCGCTGACCCGACAAACAGGCAGCCACACCTCACAATTCCCGCCCACAAGCCCGTGAAGGTCGGCACCTTGCGACAGATCCTCAAGGACGTGGCCACGCAGCTTGGCTGCTCGATCGAGGAGCTGATCGCCAGCCTGGGCCTATGAGGGCTGGCCTTTGGGGCCGCGCTTCTTTTTCGTGGGGATCTTGTCCGCTGACGCTCGATAGCCACTGATCGGCGTGTCTCGCCCATTCGCTTCATGCGTTCAGTGGCATGGGCGCATCCTCGCTGGAGTGTGACGGGGGTGGCACTTGTAAGGGGAGGAACACAGGCAAGCCAGGCCGCCATGTCAGCTCGTGATCGCCGTCGCCCTGACCCACCGCTTGGCGTGCCTACGCCTGGCGGTGGCAAGGTAGCGGTGTGATCAGGTCGTTTCGTTGCCGAGACACCCAGGCCCTGTTTTCGGGAAAGCCGGTGCGGCGCTTTGGGAGCATCGCTCGCGTGGCCTTCCGCAAGCTCTCCTTGCGCAAACTCGCCATTCTTGATGCCGCCGCAGGCCTCAACGATCTGCAGATTCCACCAGGCAACCGCCTGGAGCCGCTCCGGGGAGACCGCCATGGCCAGCACAGCATCCGCATCAACGACCAGTTCCGGCTCTGCTTTCACTGGACGGAAGCCGGGCCAGAGGATGTCGAAATCGTTGACTATCACTGACGCGATGCTCGTTCACCCCGGCGAGGTGCTGCTGGAGGAGTTCCTGCGGCCATTGGGGATCAGCCAGTACCGGTTGGCGCAGGCGATCGATGTGCCCGAGAGCCGCATCAACGCCATCGTGAAAGGGCGGCGGGCGATCACTGCCGACACCGATCTGCGCCTTTGCCGGTTCTTTGGTCTGAGCGAGGGCTTCTGGCTGCGGATGCAAGGGAGCCATGATCTGAAGCTGGCCAAGCAGGCTCTGGAAAGCGTGCTGCCGGCGATCGAGCCAATCCAGCCAATGGCGTGAGCAGGGCTGGTCACGCCGCTGCACGTAGGTGTCGATCTGGGTCACGTCTTCCCCCAGGATTCGCCGGGCGATGTCCTGGGCTGGGGCTGGGCTGTGGCGGGGCTGTGGCGGCCCAGCAGTTCCATCAGCATCAGCGGTTGGTCGATGGTGCTCATGCGAATGCGCCGCGTCACGTAGTCGCGCAGGCTTTCGTAGGTGGGGGAGGAGTAGGCAGGGGACATGTCAGAACCCATCAGGGTTCGGTGTCGGAACCTGGCAGCACCAGCTGTTGCACCCGAGCCAGCAGCCCTCTCACCTGCTGGTTGAACAGCTCGCGATCCAGCCCCAGAGGGGTGGGATCAGCGTCATAGCGGAACTGCACGGCGTAGACCGTGAGCTGAGCCAGCGCCTCCAGATCTGCCGTGTTCCCACCCTCAGCGGAGAGCAACAGCAGAAGGCGGCGCAGATCATGGGTCAGCGGTGCATCAGATCCCAGATGCAGCCAAAAACCCCAGGCGCCCTCACGAAACACGTTCGGATCGCTGGAAGCCTCCGCCGTTTCCAGGTCTGCCATGGCGATTCGCAGCAGGCCTTCCGGCTCAGTGAGCACCATCCAGCAACCGCCCCTCCCGGTAGGCCCTGCCGATCACATGGCTGCGCCAATGGCGGCGCTCCGCGCACTCCTGCTGGGAATAAAGCAGCAGATCCAGCGACACATCCGCCTGGGCCAGGCGGCCCCAGAGCTCGTTGAGCACCTCAAAGCGGTGGTGGTGCTCCAGCCAGGCATCCGGTGCGGTGATCAGCAGGTCGATGTCCGACTCCGGCCCCGCCGTGCCACGGGCCCGGGAGCCGAACAGGCGTACTTCCGCACCCGGGATCCTCTGCTGGATCACAGCCGCCATCCCCTGGAGGCGACGGTCCATCGGTGGTGGCGACGTTGCGGCGGTCATGGGCCCATTCTGAAGGCCTGCTTCAGCTCTGTGGCTCGTTCTCCAGCAGCACCCGGCTTCTGGCCTCCTGCCTGTGCTGGTAGCTGGCGAGGAGTCCGCGAAAGTCGGTGCGATCCGTGTCGCGCTTGCCGGCAATGCAGCGGGCATTTCCGGGGATGATGTGATCCACCTCCAGGGCGCACTGGTGCGGGATTTGCTGAGCAACAGCCCGCGCCGCAGCATTCGCAGCGGCCCAGGGCCCGGGTGAGCACGCGGTTCTTGATGGAGCCACTGAGTCGATGGGGCTCATGCGCATCCGCCGCGTCACGTAGTCGCGTAGGCGTTCGTCGGTGGGGGAGTGGGCAGGGGGCATGGGCGCATCCTCGCTGGGTGAGACGGGTGTGGCACTTGTGGGGGAGAAACCTTGCTGCCATGCCTTTTTCTGCCCCCTCAGCCAGGGCGAGGACCATAATGTGTAGACGCCTCACCATGAGGTAACACATGGCCACGAATCTCGCTCTCGATCAGGCCCTGCTCGATCACGCCTTCCGTGTGAGCGGTGAGCCCACCAAGAAAGCCGCCGTCACCCGCGCCCTGCAGGAGTTCATCGCGCGCCGGGAACAGCGCCAGGTGGCGGAGCTCTTCGGCAAGCTCGAGTGGGATCCCGGCTACGACTACAAGGCCGAACGTGATCGCCAGCTGTGAGTTTGCTGGTCGATACGTCGGTGTGGTCGCTGGCTTTTCGCCGTGTTGGCCAGCAGGGCGCGCTTGAGGTGGGCGCACTCCGGGCCGCTCTCCTGGGAGCCGACCAAGTCTTCACCACCGGATTGGTGCTCCAGGAAGTGCTGCAGGGTTTTGCCGGCCCCAAAAACCGTGACGAGCTCGTGGAGCGCATCTCCGTGCTCGCCTTTCTTCAGCCCGATAAGCAGGATCACATCGCCGCCGCCGGCATCCGCAATTCCTGCCGCCGCCGGGGTGTCCAGATCGGCACAATTGATGCCCTGCTCATCCAGCTTTGCCAGCGCTACGACCTGACGCTGCTCACAACGGATCAAGACTTTCAGGCGGCTTCTCAGCACGTGGATGTCCGGTTATGGGTGTGAGCAGCACCCGGCCATTGAGTACTTCTTGGAATGATGTGAGCCACCTCCAGGGCGCACTGGTGCGGGATTTGCCAAGCAACAGCCCGCGCCACAGCTCATCGCGCTCGGCTTCGCTCAGTGGTGATGCCGTTGCCGGTGAGTCTTGGCGTCGTGCATTTTCACCTGACGCATGGCCACCACCGCTGGCTTGAATTCAACCAGCTTAGTCGACTAAACTGATCATTCCGGCATGTGCTTCTCAGCGGAGAGCTGTTGGCTGATCAGAGCCCACTCCAGAGCGGCATCCGCCCCCACGCCAGAGATAAACGGCTCGAGTTTTCATCTTGCCAAGCGCCTCAGAAAATTCCGAGTGTTTTCTTCTTGCAATAGCCAGCCCCAATGTTCATCCATCCCGATGGACAGGGCTTTCCAGCGGTGGGCGTCACCTCGTAATAGATGAATGAATTGCAATGCTGCTTCAGGTCATTCACATAACCGAGCGGACACTGGTCATATCCCGGGAGTTTGGGAATCCGCTTTTGAGCCTGTGCTGTGCCAGGGGTCAGCAGCGGCAGAACCAGAAGCCCAGTGACCAAAGCGAGAGGTAGTTTCTGCACGGGGAGAGCCATCAAGTCATCAAACATAAGGAAAGTTCTCTGAATAGCGCCGCTTGGCCTGCCAAGGGCCGCTCTAACACCCGGCAGCCTAATCCGATTGAAACGATCTGACCCATTCAGCGGACGGTTGCCCGCGCCGATCTCGTCGCAGCGGTGGGACATTCGCCTGGAATCGAGACGTGAGGGAGGCCCTGCTGCTCGACACGAAGCGTTGGTAACCTTGATTTGAGCAGAAGCGAGAGCCTGTCGATGGCTCCTCTCAGGATCCGCAACCTCGAAGGCAGCACCAAAGCCCGGTTATTCAGCAAATCGATGCGGTGATTGCCGCCACCGTCCTGGCCCACAACGCTCAGCTCGCCACTGGGATGATGCCGACTTTGCCGAGGTCGAACTGAAGCTGATCACCCCCTGGCTCCTGCCATGACCACCCGTTCCCTACCGCCGATCGCTGGCGACGAAGCCGAGATCCTCGCTTTGGTGCAGCCAGCCGGCCCGGTCTTTCTGCCGCGCACCAACTTAAAGCTGGAGCAGATCCGCTCAGGCTTTGCCTGCGCCCTGCACATGCACCAGCCCACGATTCCAGCTGGGGCTGGTGGAGAGCTGATCTCCCATCTTCAGTACATGCTGGAGCACCCCGGCGAGGGTGATAACCACAACGCCGAACCGTTTGCCCACTGTTACAAGCGTCTCGCTGAGATCATCCCCCAGCTGATTGCAGAGGGCTGCAACCCTCGGATCATGCTGGATTATTCCGGCAATCTGCTCTGGGGTTTTGAGCAGATGGGTCGCCTCGACATTCTCGATGCCCTCAAAAAACTCGCCTGCGATCCAAATCTGCAACCCCATGTGGAATTCCTGGGCAGTTTCTGGAGCCATGCCGTAGCTCCCTCTACGCCGATCCCCGATCTGAAGCTGCAGATCCTGGCCTGGCAACAGCATTTCGCCGCCATCTTCGGTGCTGAGGCGTTGCAACGGGTCAAGGGATTCTCGCCGCCGGAAATGGCCCTACCCAACCACCCCGACACCCTCTATGAATTGATCAAGGCCCTGCGCGCGTGCGGCTACCAGTGGCTGCTGGTGCAGGAGCACAGCGTGGAGAATTTCGATGGCTCCAGCCTCAGTCAGGAGCAGAAGTACCTTCCCAACCAACTGGTGGCGCGCAACTCCAGCGGCGAGTCGGTGTCCATCACCGCCCTGATCAAAACCCAGGGCTCAGACACCAAGCTGGTGGGTCAGATGCAGCCCTGCTACGAAGCGTTAGGGCTGGGCCATCAAGGGCTGGGGGAAACCACAATCCCTGCGCTGGTGTCCCAGATTGCCGACGGCGAAAATGGCGGCGTAATGATGAATGAATTCCCCTCAGCCTTCATCCAGGCCCATCAGAAAATCGCCGCTATGGGGAGTGATTCAGGCCCTCAATCAGGCACGGTGGCGATCAATGGCACCGAATATCTGGAGTTGCTGGAAGCCGCCGGTGTCAGCGCAGCTGAATTCCCGCACATTCAGGCGATCCACCAACACAAGCTCTGGCAAAAAGTTGCTAGCCAAACCACTGGCAGCGCGCCCACCCCACAGGCCACCGAAGCGGCGATCGCTGAACTGCAAGCCAACGATCCCCAGTTCTCAATGGCGGGAGCGTCGTGGACCAACAACCTCAGTTGGGTGGAGGGCTACGGCAACGTGCTGGAGCCAATGAACCAGCTCAGCGCCCGCTTCCACCAGGTGTTTGATCCCTTGGTGGCGGCGGATCCTGCCGTGACCAAAACCCCGCCCTATCAAGAGGCGCTGCTCCAGGTGCTGCTGCTGGAAACCAGCTGTTTCCGCTATTGGGGCCAGGGCGTCTGGACTGACTACGCCCGCGAGATTCACCGGCGTGGTGAGGCGGTGATGGGTTAGGCCGTGTCCGTCCGGTCGTTTGATTTGGTGGATACCGGTGATCGCCACCAAGCAATGGCCCTGCCACTTCTGATCCCGCTCAGGAGCCCAGCAGCGCGGTGCATTCCAGCCGCTCATGGCGGGCATCGGTGAGCTGCAACCGCAGGCGGATGGTTTCGGCGAGGTGCTCGGCGTCATCAGCCACACCGCTGAAGCGGGCGGAACCCCACGTCTGCAGCCAGGGCAGCCCGAGGAAATAGAGCCCCTGGCTGTGGGTCACGCCGCGGTCATGGGCCGGATAGCCGGCTCCATCGAATACCGGCACGTCAATCCAACCAAAGTCAGCTCCATATCCGGTGCACCAGATCACTGCGGCCAGGGGCTCCTGGTTGAGGTCGAGTCTGTCTTCAGCGTCAGCACTCGGCTCCCAGCAGGGCTGGTAGGGCGGCTCTGGCGGGGCCTCGATCCCCTCCCGCTCGATGTAGGCATCGATGCTGTTGCGGATGCGGCAATACACCGCATCGGCTTGATCCAGGTTGGCGGCCAGATCGTCAGCAAAGTGAATCCTCTGCTGCAGGAAACCCAGCAAGCGACCATGCAGCACCATGCCCCGGCGGGCGTGGCTGCGCAGGTCAATTTCCCGGCCCCCATCGCGGCCGGTGAGGTAGTGATTGGTCTTGCTCCGCACTAAACGGGGTTCCGGGTGTTGGTCGATCGGCATGGCGTAATAGCCCATGCGATCGAGCCAATCCACCACGTCCTTGCCGCGGTAGCGGCGCGGTGAGCGAGGCGCCGAGCCCACGCTCAGGTGCACGCGGCGGCCGGCAAGAAAGAGATCTTCTGCGATCTGGCAGCCGGACTGGCCGCTGCCCACCACCAGTACTGGACCCGTGGGCAGCTGCTCTGGGTTGCGGTAGTCGCGGGCATCGAGCTGCAGGACGCCGGCGGGCAGGCGCTCTGCCTCAGGATGGCGCCTCGGTTTGTGGTACCCACCGGTGGCCACGATCACCTGCCCAGCCTCTATCTCGCCCGCCGTGGTCCTGAGGGAATAGCGGCCTGCGCGACAGCTGAGGCGCTCCACGCTCACCCCCTCGCGCACATCGGCGGCGATGCTGCTGGCGAAGCGGCGCACATAGGCCACGATGTCGCCGCGGCCCATGAACCCATCGGGATCATCGCCGTCGTAGGGAAAGTCCGGCAGCCGGCACTGCCAGTTGGGGGTGACCAGGCAGAAAGAGTCCCAGCGCTGCTGTTCCCAGGCGTAGCCGATCTGATGCTTCTCCAGCACCAAGGGCTGGATGCCGCGCCTTTGCAGACAGGCCGTCGCTGCCAACCCAGCCTGACCGCCGCCTACCACCACCACCGAATGACGGGTTGGCAAGGGAGCCCCAGACGGCATGGGCACACGTTCAGTCACGTGATTCATTCTCCGTTCTCTCAAGCCAATCACTGGTAGCCGTTGTCACGTCTGGAGCGGATCTGGCTGGGCGGCGTGCGGGAGTTTTGGTTGCATTGGCCACATAAAGACAAACTAAACGTGTGGGAGGTTCAGACCTTCAATTCGATACGGACAGCTCCAACCCATGCCCGAAGTCACCCGTCCCGCCAATCAGGCGGGCGATTTTCTCGTGGATTACGAGGAGAAAGTCTTTCCCGATGTGAAAGCGGAGCCTGGCGAAAAAGCCCTGATCACGTTTCACACCGTGGCCTTTGAAGGCTCGATCGGTCTGGTGAACCTGCTCCAGGCCAGTCGGTTGATCAACAAGGGCTTTGAAACCTCGATCCTTCTCTACGGACCAGGGGTGACCCTGGGGGTTCAACGGGGATTTCCCAAGTTGGGTGATGCGGCCTTCGATGGCCATCTGAACTTCAACGCTCGCCTGCAGAAGTTCATGGGCCAGGGCGGCAAAGTTTATGCCTGTCGCTTTGCGTTGCAGGCGCTCTATGGCCACGGCGAGGGGGCGCTGATCCCCGGGATCACTCCGATCAATCCCCTCGATGTGCTCGATATCGTGCTGATGCACCGCAACGAAGGCGCCTTCATTCTCGACACCTGGACCCTCTGAAGGTCACCTGTTGCGGATGTTTCCCATGGCCAGAACGATCACCGTGGCGGCGGCCCAGATTCGCCCGGTTCTTTTCAGCCTCGAAGGCTCTCTGGCTCGGGTGCTGGCGGCCATGGCCGAGGCGGCAGCAGCGGGGGTGGAGTTGATCGTCTTCCCCGAGACGTTTCTCCCCTATTACCCCTACTTCTCGTTTGTCGAGCCGCCGGTGCGCATGGGCTCCTCCCATCTGCAGCTCTATGAGCAGGCCGTGTCCATCCCCGGCGCCGAGATCAGCCAGGTCTGCGCAGCGGCCCAGCGCCATCGTCTACATGTGCTGCTGGGGGTGAACGAGCGTGACGGCGGCAGCCTCTACAACACCCAACTGTTGATTGATGACACCGGCAGCCTCGTGCTGAAGCGCCGCAAGATCACGCCCACCTATCACGAGCGGATGGTGTGGGGCCAGGGTGATGGAGCCGGCCTGCAGGTGGTGCCCACGGCCCTGGGGCGGATCGGTGCACTGGCTTGTTGGGAGCACTACAACCCCCTGGCCCGCTTTGCTCTGATGAGTCAGGGGGAGGAGATCCACTGTGCCCAGTTCCCGGGTTCGCTGGTGGGCCCGATCTTCTCGGAGCAGACCGCCGTGACCATGCGCCATCACGCCCTGGAGGCCGGCTGTTTTGTGGTGTGCGCCACTGCCTGGCTGGATCCCGCTGACCATGCCGCCATCACCCCCGATCCTTCCCTGCAGCGGGCCTTCCAGGGGGGCTGTCACACAGCGGTGATCAGCCCCGATGGGCGCTATCTGGCCGGTCCGCTGCCGGAGGGTGAGGGCCTGGCGATCGCCAGCCTCGACACCAGCCTGATCACAAAACGCAAACGCATGATGGACAGCGTGGGCCACTACAGCCGGCCGGATCTGCTGGGTCTGCGGCTGAATGCCGCGCCGGCCACCCAGGTGGAGGTGATGGCCCAGGCACCACCCTGCCCGCCGTCCACAGCTTTGCCGTCAGCAGCTCCGGAGCTGGCAGCGCCACTGGTGGAGCAGAGCCTTGTCTGATCCCTCCAAGCCAACCCTGGCCAACCAGACCCTCGGCCGCTTCATCACGGAGCTGCAGGTAAAAGGGGTGGTGGATTCCGCCGTGGCCGGCAACCCCGGACGTCGGGGGGGCGCCGGTCCGTCGGACCATCGCGCCCTCACCATCGACGGCGCCACGGTGATGGTGCCCGTCTACAACACCGCCTCGGAGGCCTCGCCATTCCGGCTGGAGCAAGCTGCAGATGGGGCCGTGGCCCTGAGCAGTGAGGGCAGCGGCCCTCTGGCTCAGGTGGAGCCGCCGCCGGAGCCGCGGTTCTACAGCCTGAGCACGGCGGAGGGCATTCCCTACAGCGCCATTGCCCTGCTGCACGGGCGCCATGTGCTGGCCACCACCCTGCTGCAGACCTGCATCCGTTTTCGCGACCGCAGCCAGTCCTGTCAGTTCTGCGCCATTGAGCAGTCGCTGGAGGATGGGCGCACGCTGGTGCGCAAGAGCCCTGAGCAGGTGGCCGAGGTGGCCGAAGCTGCGGTGCGCCTTGATGGCGTGCGCCAGTTGGTGATGACCACCGGCACCCCCAACAGCGACGACCGGGGTGCACGGTTGATGGCCGAAACGGCAGCGGCGGTGAAGGCGCGGGTGAACCTGCCGATCCAGGGTCAGTGCGAGCCCCCCGACGATCCGCGCTGGTACCGGCGCATGCAACAGGCGGGGATCGACAGCCTGGGCATGCACCTCGAGGTGGTGGACGAGGCCGTCCGGCGGCGCATCCTGCCGGGGAAGTCTGAGCTCAGCGTCGAGCGCTATTTCGAGGCCTTCGCCCAGGCCGTGGCGGTGTTCGGCCGGGGGCAGGTGAGCACCTACCTGCTGGCGGGGCTGGGGGACAGCGCCGCCGACCTGATGGCCTGCAGTGAACGCCTGATTGAGATCGGCGTGTACCCCTTCGTGGTGCCCTTCGTGCCGATCTCGGGCACTCCCCTGCAACACCATCCGGCCCCCAGCAGCGACTTCATGGTCGAGATCTACGAGGGCGTGGGCCAGCGGCTGGGCCAGTCCGACATCAGCGCCGAAGCCATGGCCGCGGGCTGCGCGAAGTGCGGAGCCTGCTCGGCCCTGTCCCTGTTCGAAACCTCCTCCTGACCTGCTTCGCCTGAGCTCCTTCTCCAGAGCGCCTCCCGTTTCCATGCTGTTCATTGATCCCAGCAGCCACGACATCGGCCGCAGCCCCAGCTCGGCCCCGGCCGCCTTCACCCCATCGGTGCGCTGGGGCCTGGCCCTCGAGTCGGAGGACTTCGAGCTCTCCCCCACGGCCCGTTCTGATGTCTTCTCCTTCCATCTGCTGGGGGGCGACTGCCGGCTCCTGCCCAGCTACTGGGACCTGCGCAGCCGCATCTTCTGCCAGGAGCAGCACCTCTTCGAAGCGTCCGATCGCGACGAACTCGATGCCCGGGCCTACCCGATCGTCGCCCTTCCCCACGGCAGCACCCGGGCCGGAGAGGCGGTGGGCGTGGTGCGGATCGTGGAGCTCAGCAACAGGGTGTGGCAGGGAGGCCGTCTGGGGGTGGACCCCGAGTTCCGCCGCCATAACCAGATCGGCAAGGGGCTGATCTGGAAGGCAGTCACCACCGCCCATGGCTGGGGCTGCGATCGCTTTCTGGCCACCGTGCAGCGCCAGAACGTGCCTTTCTTCCGCCGCCTGCACTGGCACTCCCTGGAGCAGCTCGACATCCGCGGACTTCCCCATCAGCTGATGGAGGCCGACCTGACCTACTACCGCCCGGCCCAGGAACCACGCCCGAGCTTCCAGGCCCCTTGACCCCCGCTGATCTAGAAGCACTCTGCCTGCGTCTGCAGCGGCACCCGGGCCTCCGGGGCAAGAACGAGATCCAGGCGGCGGCACGCCTATTTCCCTTGTTGCCCTTCCCGGAGCTGGGGCCGGCGGCTGCTCTGGGCGATGACGCCGCCCTGCTGCCGGGGCCTGGCTCACCCCTGCTGCTGGCTTGCGAAGGGATGGATCCCCAGCTCGTGAATGACGATCCCTGGTTTGCGGGCTGGAGTGCTGTGCTGGTGAATCTCAGTGACATCGCCGCCATGGGTGGCCGCCCGCTCGCCGTGGTGAACAGCCTCTGGGCCACCGGGCCCGCTCAGGCCGAACCGCTGCTTGAGGGCATGCGGGTGGCCGCTGAGACCTTTGCGGTACCGATGGTGGGTGGCCACACCAACCTGCACAGCCCCTACAACGCCCTTTCGGTAGCCGTGCTCGGCAGCGCTCCGGGCCCGGTGCTCTCGGCGCGGGCGGCCCGGCCCGGCGACCTTTGCCATCTGCTGATCAACACCCGCGGCCGGTTTCACCGCCATTACCCCTTCTGGGATGCCGCCACCGACGCCGATCCGGTGCGGCTACGCCGCCACCTGGCACTGCTGGTGGAGCTGGCCGCGGCCCGCCTGGTGCATGCCGCCAAGGACATCAGCATGGGAGGCCTGGTGGGCACGGCCGTGATGTTCGCCGAGGCGGCCGGCTGTCGCCTGGAGCTGGACCTGGCGACGCTGCAGCCTCCCGAAGGGGTGGAGCAGGAGGCCTGGCTCACCTGCTTCCCCAGCTTCGGCTACCTGCTGGCGGTGGAGCCATCCCGATCAGAGGCCCTGCTGGAGGCCTCGGCAGCTGATCCCCACTTGCATGGAGCTCCGATCGGACGCTTTCAGGACGGCCCTGCGGAAGTGGTGCTGCGCGCAGGACAGGCCCAAGGCCAGCTCTGGCATGGGCGGCAACCGCTCACGGGCTTTGGTGCCATCCCGCTGCTGTGACGGAAGGCACGGTGCATCTCACGGGGTGCTGGGACCATGGCCCTGGTCGGTCCGCTTATCCCCGGTGCCTGAAGTCCACCTCACCTTGCAGTGGCCCGATGGCCTCAGCTCCGAGCTCTATTCCCCCTCCACCGTGATCCTGCAGCACCTTCCTCCGGGCAGCCAGCTGTCTGTGGCGGAGCTGGAGACCCGCGGCCTGGCGGGGTTGCAGCAGGCCTCCGAGCGAGTGCGGGCCCGCTACGGCTTTGCCTGCACCCGCACCGATGAGGAGGCCCTGAAACTCAAGAGCAGCCTGGCGGCCTATGCAGCCGATCAGATGGTGACGGTGGTGTCGCAGCCGTGACGGCACGCCACATTCCTTGACCCCAAACCCCCCAAGTTCTTTCACCCCCGCACCGTGACCCAGAAACCACCCCTGCCTCCGTTTGATCGCGAAGGCGCGATCCAGAAGGCCCGGATGGCAGAGAACGCCTGGAACTCCCGCGATCCTGCCAAGGTCGCCCTGGCCTACAGCGCAGATAGCGTCTGGCGCAACCGCTCGGAGTTCATCCGCGGCCGCTTGGAGATCGAGGCCTTTCTGGGGCGCAAGTGGGCTCATGAACTGGAGTACCGCCTGATCAAGGAGGTGTGGGCCTGGCACGACAACCGCATCGCTGTGCGGTTTCAGTACGAATGCCACAACGAAGCAGGCCAGTGGTTTCGCGCCCATGGCAATGAGAACTGGGAATTCGATGCGCAGGGATTGATGCGTCGCCGGGAGGCCAGCATCAACGACATCCCCATTCAGGAATCCGAGCGCCTCTTCCTCTGGCCCCAGGGCCCGCGGCCCGAAGACCATCCCGGCCTGACAGACCTGGGGCTGTGACCACCGCAGCCACGGAGCTGCTCGATCACCCGCTGGCCGGCTCCATCCAGTCCCTGCCTTCCCTGCGGGTGTTTATGGAACACCACGTGTTTGCCGTATGGGATTTCCTGCTGCTGGCCCGAGCGCTACAACATCAGCTGGCCAAGGCCTGCAGCGACGGTCCATCGCTCGGCCAGGCCGCGGCTCTGGCGTTGATCCATCAGATCGTGGCGGAGGAGGAACGGGACCTGGCCCCGGCGAACGCTCTTGGAGCAAGCCATCTCAGCCATTTGAAGATCTATCTGCTGGCCATGGGGGAGGTGGGTGCCTGCACGGCTCCGATCGAGCAACTGATGGCCCGGTTGCAGGGGGTGGAGCCCTGGGCCCTCAATCCTGTTCGGTTGAACGCGGCCCTGAGTGGGCTGGCCGTGGCTGAGCCCTGCCGCCAGTTCATGGCGTTCACCTTTGAAGTGATCGGCAGCGGCAGTGTCCTGGCGATGGCGGCCGCCTTCACCCATGGCCGCGAACTGCTGGTGCCGCAGCTGTTCAAGACCCTGCTGGAAAGGGCCCTGATTCCAGCGCCGCAGGCTCCATCACTCCATTGGTATCTGCACAGGCACGTCGCCATCGACAGCGAGGCCCATGGCCCTGGATCCCTGGCGATGCTGGGTGAACTCTGCGGCCGCTCAGGCGCCAGGTTGGAGGCTGCCCGCACACTGGGCCAGCGTGCCCTGGTGGTGCGGCATCAGTTCTGGGACGGCATCCAGAAGGCGCTTGATCCCCCGCTGCCTCAGCGAGCGCTCTGATCCTGGTTCTCAGCTGGCCGGGCGGCGTCAATCGGATCCGGTAGTTGCTCGAGGGCACCTCGAAAAATCAAGAAGCCAATCTAATATGCCCTAGCCTGAGCTAGAATAATTGAATGATATTCTAATTCTGCAGTGGGACAGAGAGGCTTCTGGGACGAACAGCAAAGAGTCGCAAAGCTCAAGGAGAAGAAGCCGGTTCTCCAGCGACTTTCTGAATCGATCCCATGGGAATCATTCCGCCCACTTCTCGATAAGGGCTATGTGCAAGAGCGCAAGAGCAATGCTGGACGCAAGAGGATTGATCCCTTGATCCTGTTCAAGATGCTCGTTCTCCAGCAGCTTTTTAATCTCAGCGATGAAGAGATCGAATTCCAGGTCAATGACAGACGCTCCTTCGAGGAGTTTGTTGGCCTTGGTGTGATGAACGATATTCCGGATGCAACGACTGTGGCTTTTTTTAGAGAGCGACTCCGCAAGGCAGGGGTCATCGAGGAGCTATTTGAGATGTTTGAGTCGTATCTCCGCACTCAAGGCCTTCAAGCTCGTGGCGGTCAGATCATCGATGCAACTCTTGTCCCGGTTCCCAAGCAGCGCAATACCCGCGAAGAGAACAAGGAAATCAAAGCAGGGAGGCTCCCGGAAGACTGGGATAAAAATCCAGATCGCTTGCAGCAGAAGGACTTAGACGCTCGCTGGGTCAAGAAGAATGGTATCAGCTACTACGGCTACAAGAACAGCATCTGTATCGATGTGGACCATGGATTCATTCGCAGGTATGCCATTACGCCTGCCAATATTCATGACAGCCAGATGCTCCCACGGCTCCTTGATCCTGAAAATAAACATGACTACGTCTGGGCAGACTCGGCCTATTCGGGTGAGTGCTTTGAAGACCTGCTGCGCCTGGGGGGCTTCGAAAGCCTGATCCATGAAAAGGGGGCTCGCAATCGCCCACTGAGCGAAACCGCCAAGGAACTGAATCGTGTCAAATCAGCAATCAGGGCCTGTGTTGAACATGTATTCGGGTGTATGACCATGTCAATGGGTGGAAAGCTGACGAGAAAAATTGGACTTCAAAAGAACGAGGCATGGTGGGGCCTCAAAAATCTGACCTTCAACTTTCTTCGATATCTTCAGCGCACGACCCAGATGGTTGCAGCGGTCTAATTCGCACACAGGCGAACCCAGATTGCAGGATAACTTGTCTGTGATTGTTGCCCACTTCTGATGTTCCGCTGCCTTCTGGCGGCTTTTTCATGCTCTCAGAGCTGAGGCGGATTGCTGATTATTCGAGGTGCCCT
>Ga0208768_1000054_pt1 | contig 90513 bp, 56 predicted proteins | sample AntAceMetag02UK1_FD_184760 | JGI IMG/M metagenome (GOLD analysis project Ga0208768, IMG submission 184760) | Saline lake microbial communities from Ace Lake, Antarctica - Antarctic Ace Lake Metagenome 02UK1 (SPAdes) (version 2) | ecosystem: Environmental > Aquatic > Non-marine Saline and...
ATAAATTCGTTATATTCTTGGTGAGTGAGTTTCATTCGCCCCAACAAGTCTTGTTGGATTTCTTCCCGCACTTCTGACTCAGCTTCCCCGCGTCCAGTTTCCCGATACGCTTCCTCTTCATCATCAACGTCGTCTAGATAGCTGTGAGTGGCTTCCTGAACTCTGTGTTCAAGCTCAGATACTTCGTATTCGCCTTTTAAGTACGTTTTATAGCGATATGGCGCTCCAGCAGTTACGGTTCCCGAGTACAGCGTATTCGTTGCGCCGGCGTCTGTAATTGTGAAATTCACCACGTTCGAAGAGGGCGTAGAAATGTATAGAAATACTTCCCCGGGCAGTTCGTTGTCTGACGTGTCCGTTCCGAATGGAGGGATGTAGTGTAAGGTGTCTAGTTGTGCCTGCGCTTTTGTGATTGCCCCTAAAGAAATGCAGATTAATAAACTGATTCTAATAGCAACCCAGAGATTTTCTGAAAAAACGATGCGTGTAGAGCGTAAGAGACTTGTCATAACGTTGAGCTATGTGACTGAAATAAAAGAGTTTTAAGACTTAATTAAAGAGCCACCTCGAAAATCACCTCGTCTGAATTGAAGATTTCAAATCAATTTCTCGTGCGTTTAATGCACTTTTATGGGGTATTTTTCTTAATTTCTCTCACGGTTAAATCACTTCTTAAAGTCAGGTTAGATAGTGTTGTAATCGTTTTCAAGTTCTTATACCCTCAATTATTTAAAAAGGTTATACTTTCCTCCATGTTTATCAGACGAGAAGGCTAAGTGGCTGACTATTAGTCGAATATATTTTTTAGTTATTGGATCTATTGGGGGAGTATCAAACTAATTTCGGCTCTTCGATTGAGTAAGTGCAGTTGTTCAGGACAAGGTTGCCCGTCATTGCAATCATTCAGAAGATCTTCTTCTCCTGCCCATCTTACGTTTACTTTTAAGTCATCGAACCCTAAGGCGATGAATGCCTTTCGTGTTGCTTCAGCTCGCTTTTTCGAAAGCCATAAGTTGTACTTTGAACTTCCTCTTGAATCTGTGAAAGCAACAATTTCTAGTTCAATTTCCGGGAAGGTTTCCAGCTGATTCATTATTACCTGTAGTTTTTTCTTTTCAGCTTCAGTGATGTAGCTCTTATCGAATCCGAAGTAAACCGTTTCGGCGGTAATCATTAACTGCCCTTCAGTCCTTTTAAATTTTCTATCCGCTGAAGCTAAGCACCTGTAGTGTTCTTCTGCTGCGGCCTCTGCTGAAGCGAAACCTCCTTCTGAAGAGGCCACCAAATCAGGGAAGACCACAGCATTTTGATTGCCCATTTCTGGCGCTCTGTTCAACGCCAAAGACCAGTCTTGTGAATTGTCTAAGAAATTTAAACGGGCTGTTTCGGCATCCATTTCCAAGAACTTCACTTGTTCTTCTCCACCTGTGTTTTTCCAAGAAAGTGCGTGAAGGTGATTTGCAATCATCGGGAACTCCAAGTTGACTCCATTGTATGTAACCTCTTGTACTTGACCTGTTTCTAAATCTTTTAGATAAGCAATAGAGCCAACAGGAGGACATTCATCTGCTTTTGAATTCCATTCTGTTTTTAAATAGTGGACAGGAATTTCAGTTTCATTCAAGGCATAGGCTGGGATGTTTGTTAAGTTCTTGCTAGCCCATTCATCATGAGGGGTGCGTTTCTTTTGAATGTTTCCTTGTTTATAGGAAACAACTCTTGCGTCTGCTAAGAAAACCCCATCATTTGGTGAGTTATAGATGTAACGAAGTCCAATTGAAGCGTAATTGGGTCTTCCTGTCATAGACATAGGTTTGCCATCTAACATCCACTTAAATTCATAGGCGTCTTTTCCATTCAACGTGGCATTGAAACTGCCCCTCTGTCCAGAAGTGCGCGCAATTTCTTGTGTAGTAAGATTGGTAATTTCAATTTTACCCGGATACAAAGGGTTGCCATCAAGGTCCATCAATACAATTTCTGTTTCAATGATGTTTTGCAACTCCTCCCACCAGAACAGGTCATCACCAAGCTTATCAGCGGCTCTGTTGCTGCAGAAGTAACCATACTGACCGTCTATATAAGCTAAGCCAAAGTCATCATTGGGGCTGTTTACTGGCATTCCCGGATTCGATACATTTCCGTTTTCGTCCACAATAAAGATATCTAGCCCGCCTAACCCAGGGTGTCCGTCTGAAGAGAAATTGAATCCGCCATTCGCTGAGAAATTCGGATAAACTTCATCGCCTTCCGTATTGATGCTTCCGTCCAATGGATAGGGATCGCTCCACTGTTCTCCCTCCCAGGTGCAGGTGTAGATGTCCATTCCGCCTTTGCTTTCTTCGCCATTAGCGCTGAAATACAAAGTGCTTCCGTCAGGAGAAATGGTTGGATATGCGCAGCTATACAAGCCGAAATCATGTTTGAAATCATTCGTTTCATACCATTCGCCGTCTTCCTCTTTGTAAGATGCAATCATGGAGAATACAGTTCCTCTTTCGTCAATAGATGGTTTTTTCTTTCGTGAAAGGAAACGGGTAACATAAAGAATCCCGCGCTCTTGATCATAGCACGACGGACCCTCTGAAAATTTTGTATTTACAGCTCCTAAGAGTGATTCAGCCATGACCAGATTCAGTTTCTCATCAATGGTGGTTTCGTATAAATCATAGTTTGCTAAGTAGCGTTTATGGGGAAACCAAGAATCATCTTTAACAGGCGCAATAGGAAGAATTAAAAGCGTCTTTCCTTGAGCTGGTGGTAGGTATGAGCGAACGTCATTGACCTCAAGTGCCGTTGCGGTGAAATCAGGATTCACTTTGGTTAATTCTGCGTAGTACTCCGGGTTTTCCATTGCCAACCTAGCTCTACTGTCTTCGGGCGCCAATTGATTGAACTGAGCGGTATAGAAATTGGCTGTTTCATATTCTTCAAGTTGCTTGTGCAACTGTGCACAAAAGAAATAGTCCATGGCGTCATAGCCTCCAACATTCAATAAAGTCAAGTAGGCTTTTTTAGACTCTTCAAACAGACCCATTAACCTGTAACAGTCAGCAATACGTCGCATGACAAAGGTGTTTTCAGGATACTTTTTCAGTGCGTCCTGAAACCCATCAAGCGCATCGAAATAGTCATATTCTATAAAGTTCAGTTCAGCTTTTCGCACAATTTGTGGAAGCTCTGGATCTGTGGTAGATGTGGTGGTTGACATTAAAAGAAGGGCAACCAAAAGGAAGGGGATTGTTTTCATTACATTGATTTCTGGGTATTCCCTTTCTTCTACTAGTGGGAAGGGGCAAGGTTTGTCAGTGTCTAACTGAACTGTCTGTGGGGGGTGTCTTACATGATGTAATGGTTTGATAATAAGTGGTGTAGTAATTCTGTAGGCAGCCATTTGAAGGCTTCTGATCAAGGCTGGTTAATCCTTCTGATTTCCGTACCTTTGCTCACTTTAAAAACAGCGTAACAATGGCCTTAAAGTATCCTGAACACAAACAATTGAATCTGCCTCAAATTGCTGAGGGAGTAATGAAAGAGTGGGAGAACAATAAGACGTTTGAGCAGAGTATTTCTATTCGTGAAGGAGCAACACCTTATGTGTTCTTCGAAGGACCGCCTTCAGCGAACGGATTGCCCGGGATTCACCACGTCATGGGGCGCGCTATTAAAGATATTTTTTGCAGGTATAAAACCCTTAAAGGATACCAAGTAAAACGAAAGGCAGGATGGGACACCCATGGCTTGCCTGTTGAGCTTGGGGTCGAAAAGGAATTGGGAATTACCAAGGAAGACATCGGCAACAAGATTTCCGTTGAAGAGTACAACCTGGCATGCCGAAAGGCTGTTATGCGCTACACAGATGTGTGGAACAACCTTACGCGTCAAATGGGGTATTGGGTTGATATGTCTGACCCTTATGTGACGTATGAAAACAAATACATTGAGTCTGTTTGGTGGCTATTGAAGCAATTGCATGAAAAAAACATGCTCTATAAAGGCTATACCATTCAGCCGTATTCTCCCAAAGCTGGAACCGGATTAAGCACACATGAGCTCAATCAACCTGGCACCTACCGGGATGTGAAAGATACTACCGTGGTTGCTCAGTTTAAAATTGAGGCGAACAGCAGAGCCAAGTTCGATTCCCTTGCCACTGAGGGAGATGTGCTAGAAAATGCATACTTCTTGGCCTGGACTACTACTCCTTGGACTTTGCCTTCAAACACTGCTTTAACAGTGGGGCCGAAGATTGACTATGTCATTGTAAATACCCTAAATAAATACACTGACGAACCCCAAACAGTGGTCATGGCCGAAGCCCTTATGGCGAAGCAACTCCCGGTGAAAAAAGGTGTTGAGTTTGAAGTGATTGGAAAATGCAAGGGGACAGACCTTCTTGAGTTGCGCTATGAGCAACTACTTCCATGGGCAACCCCAATGGAAAATGCTGAAAACGCTTTTCGTGTGATACCAGGTGCTTTCGTAACAACTGAAGATGGAACTGGAATTGTGCACACAGCCCCAACATTTGGTGCTGACGATGCGCTGGTAGCCCGTGACGCTGGTGTACCTCCAATGTTGGTTGATGACGGACAAGGAAACGGGGTGCCGTTGGTTAACCTACAAGGGAAATTTATAGACGGAATTGGCGAGGCGAGCGGTAAATACGTGAAGAACGAATACTATACTGACGGAGACGCCCCTGAAAGATCTGTTGATGTTGAAATTGCCATCTACTTGAAAGAGCAAGGTTTGGCTTTCAACGTTGAAAAATATGAGCACAGCTATCCACACTGCTGGAGAACTGATAAGCCCATTCTTTATTATCCACTTGATTCCTGGTTTGTTAAGGCCACAGCAGCCAAAGACCGCATGGTGGAATTAAATAATACCATCAATTGGAAGCCCGAAAGCACGGGTACTGGTAGATTCGGGAATTGGCTGGAAAATGTGAACGATTGGAACTTAAGTAGATCCCGATTCTGGGGAATTCCAATTCCAATCTGGCGAACAGAAGATGGCACCGAAAGTGTCTGTATTGGTTCTGTTGAAGATTTGAAAATCGAATGTGCGAAGGCTGTTGAAGCAGGTTTAATGAGCGAAAGCCCATTGGCGAAATTTGACCCAACAGACATGAGCGATGACAACTACAATACCTTCGATTTGCACAAGCCTTATGCTGATCAGATTGTATTGGTTTCTGATTCAGGCAGGGAAATGAAGCGTGAGTCTGATTTAATTGATGTGTGGTTTGATTCAGGTTCGATGCCCTATGCTCAATGGCATTATCCTTTTGAAAACAAGGAACTCATAGATGATCGGAAAACATTCCCAGCAGACTTTATCGCAGAAGGAGTTGACCAAACAAGGGGATGGTTCTATACACTTCATGCCATTGGAACAATGTGTTTTGATTCAGTAGCATACAAGAATGTGGTGTCTAACGGATTAGTATTGGACAAGAACGGACAGAAAATGTCAAAGCGCATGGGCAATGCCGTTGATCCATTTAAAACCTTAGATAAGTATGGCCCAGATGCCACGCGATGGTACATGATTACCAATGCGCAGCCATGGGACAACCTTAAGTTCGATGAAAATGGAATTACAGAGGTGCAACGGAAGTTCTTCGGAACACTTTATAATACCTACAACTTCTTCGCCCTGTATGCAAACATTGATAACTTCAAGTTTGAAGAAGACCTCATTCCGCTCAAACAGCGTCCTGAACTGGACCAATGGATTTGGTCGCGTTTGCATTCTTTGATTGCGAAAGTTGATGATGCGTACACGCAATTTGAACCAACACGTGCTGGAAGGTTAATCCAGGAGTTTGCCATTGACGAATTAAGTAACTGGTATGTGCGCCTGAGTAGAAGGCGCTTCTGGAAAGGAGAGTACAATTCAGACAAGATCTCAGCTTATCAGACTTTGTATACCTGTCTTGAGACCCTTGCAATACTATCTTCACCCATTGCACCGTTCTTTACAGATAAATTATTCGGAGACTTGAATACAATCACCGGTAAGCAACAACACAACTCAGTTCACTTGTTAGATTTCCCTGTTTCAAACACAGCGTTTATTCAGGAAGATTTGGAAGAGCGCATGTCTATTGCCCAAAGGGTTACTTCAATGGTGCTTAGCCTTCGTAAGAAGGAAAGAATCAAGGTGAGACAGCCACTGAAAAAAGTGATGGTGCCTATTCTAGATAAAACTTTCGAAGAGCGTCTGCGTAGAGTAGAAGGATTAATCTTAAGTGAGGTTAATGTAAAAGAGCTAGAGTACCTGCATGACACAGGTGTTTTGGTGAAACAAATTAAACCAAATTTCAAAGCCTTAGGGCCTAGGTTTGGAAAACAAATGAAGGCAGTTGCAGCGGTTGTTTCAGCAATGAATCAAACGCAAATTGGGGCACTTGAAAAGGCAGGAACTGCAACAATTGAGTTGGATGGAAGTACAGCTGAAATCCTACTTTCTGATGTTGATATTACAAGTCAAGATATTCCTGGTTGGTTGGTGACTTCTGAAGGAGGAATCTCTGTAGCCTTAGATATAACAATTTCTGAATCTTTAAAAGAGGAAGGAATTGCGAGAGAAATTGTAAATCGCATTCAGAATTTTAGAAAAGAGAGTGGGCTGGAAGTGACTGATCGCATAGCTTTGTTCATCAAACGCAACGCGGATGTCCATGATGCAGTCCAAAACAATTTGGAATACATTTGCCAAGAAACCTTGGCAGGTGGAATGGAGTGGGTAGACACATTAGAGAACGGACACCTCATTGAGGTAGATGAACAAGTGTCTACTGAAATCGCTATAGAAATAATGAAATAATCGCAAAGAAATGGCAGAAAACCGCTACTCTGATGCAGACTTGAAAGAGTTCGAAGAACTTATTCAATCTAAGCTAGAACAGGCCCGTCAGGATCTTGATCAACTAAAAAGATCACTTTCTCACGAAGATGATAATACTACAGAAGATACTGCTCCTTCATTTAAGATGATGGAAGATGGATCTGAAACCATGAGCAAAGAAGAAACTGCTCAGTTGGCTTCTAGGCAAGAAAAGTTTATCAACGCCCTAGAGAATGCATTGCTCCGTATCAAGAATAAGACATACGGTGTTTGCAGAGGAACAGGAAAGCTGATTGCAAAAGAACGCTTACGCTTAGTTCCTCATGCTACGTTAAGCATTGAGGCAAAGAATAATCAATAACGCTTACAACCTCCCAGGCCAGAATTATTCTGGCCTTTTAGGCTTATGTCCAAAAGAATCCTTTTCGTTGTACTTGGTGTACTCTTGATTGACCAAATCTTAAAAGTTTATATCAAGCTCAATTTTTCATTGGGGGAACACATTCCTCTCATTGATGGGCTCATTGAGCTTCACTTTATTGAAAATAAAGGGATGGCTTTCGGAATGGAATTGCCAGGTCAATGGGGTAAAATAGTGCTAAGTTTATTTCGCATTATTGCGGTAATTGTCATTGGGCTTTACCTCAAACGAAGCATAAAAGATGGCGCGCACAAGGGATTCGTTACGTGCATTGCTCTGATTCTTGCAGGCGCTATTGGCAATATTATTGACAGCGCCGTTTACGGGGTATTGTTTTCTGCAAGCCATTTTGGGACCGTTGCTGAGTTTTTGCCTGCTGAAGGAGGCTATGCTGGTCCACTGCTTGGAAACGTAGTAGACATGCTCCATTTTACAGTACGCTGGCCTGAGTGGATGCCTTATTTTGGCGAGAAGAAAGGGGAAATATTCCCACCTATTTTCAACATTGCAGATGCTGCTATTACAGTTGGAGTACTTTGGATTATTATTCGTCAAAGGGTCTATTTCCGAAGTTTGACGGCGCCTGTGCAGTCAGAAGCTGAAAGCGAAGACCCATCGGGAGAAGCCAGTTCAGAAGGTTAAACAGCTGCAGCTTCTACCCAGTCACCATTCGAGCGGATCAATTCAACAAGTTCATCTACAGCTTCAGCTTCGGGTACGTTTTTCTTCACGACCACTTTTTCCTTGTACAAACTTATTTTTCCTGGGCCTGTTCCAACGTAGCCATAATCAGCATCTGCCATTTCTCCAGGGCCATTCACAATGCAACCCATAATGCCAATTTTAATGCCTTTAAGGTGACTTGTAGCTGTGCGTATTTTCGCCGTTGTTATTTGTAGGTCGAACAGCGTTCTTCCGCAGCTTGGGCAAGAGATGTATTCCGTTTTCGAGATGCGTGTTCGCGTTGCTTGAAGCGTGCCAAAAGAGGTTGCGTTGATGGCCAGAAGCGGTACCTTTTTCGCCCTGAACCAAATTCCATCTCCCAATCCGTCTAAAAACAATGCGCCTGCATCTGTTGAGGCATAGAGCTGAAAATGGTCTGCATCTAAATCATCGTAAACCCGGTGAATGATGACCGGACAATCAACTCCATGGTTTTGTAATTTGAAGAAGGCTGTGCGCTGCTCTACCATTCCATGAGCATTGCTCGTTTCGAGGACAAGCACAACCGTAGAATCACTTTTTAGCAGCGCAATGAAAGACGGCGTTAAATCTGTTAGTTGAGCCTTAACAAAATTTGCTTCGGTATGCTTAGAAGGGGCTGATGAATAAGTTGCTGCATCCCAAACAGGATAGTGGCGTGGACGATGCGCATTTAAAGGCCAAGCATCAGCATCTACTAATATCCCAAGTGTTCCTGGGATTTCAAATGCCACTTCGTTTTTCCCAGCATAGACATAATCACAAGCCTGATCAGTCATGTTCCATTTGTCTAGTGTTACAGAATACATGTAGCCACCTCCAAATAAATTGGCAGGAGTAATTTCGTCTTTTGCACTTAAGTCAATGACCACACGAGGAACTTCAGGCTTCCCAACATTTAAGACGTGTGAAGTGTCTCTTCTGTGGTAGCCGAATGAGTCAATTGGGATCTCTACTTCCTCAATGGGCTGGTGCGCATTTCTATTGGCGTAACGTTCAGCTAGCATGCGCGCAACAGGGATCTCAGCTTCCGGCTCTTCTGTTAAAGATACGCGTATGGTGTCTCCAATGCCATCTTCTAGTAAAGTTCCAATTCCAACGGCTGATTTGATTCTGCCATCTTCACCATCACCCGCTTCTGTAACGCCAAGGTGGGTTGGGTAATTCATCCCTTCTTGCATCATCACTTTTACCAATAAGCGGTAGGCCTGCACCATTACTTGGGTGTTGCTGGCCTTCATTGAAATCACTATTTCGTGGTAATCATGATCTCTACAAATACGTAGAAACTCCATTGCTGATTCAACCATTCCATGCGGCGTATCTCCATAACGGGACAGGATGCGGTCAGACAATGAGCCATGATTCGTGCCAATACGCATGGCACGTCCTAATTCTTTGCATTTCAGAACAAGTGGGGTAAAGCGCTTGCGAATGCGATCCAACTGAGCATTGTAGCTTGCATCAGTGTATTCAAGTTCTTCAAATTTCTTTTTATCAGCGTAGTTACCAGGGTTGACACGTATTTTCTCTACGTAATCAGCGGCAATTTCAGCGGCATTCGGGGTAAAATGGATGTCTGCAACAAGCGGCGCTGCATAACCTCGGGCGAGGAGTCCGTCTTTGATTACCTTCAGGTTTAACGCCTCTTTTTTACTAGGAGCGGTAATTCGAACCAATTCACAGCCTGCATCGATCATTCGAATAGACTGTTCTATGGTGCCTTCAGTGTCCATCGTGTCAGTGGTAGTCATTGATTGCAATCGGAACGGATTGTTACCGCCAATGCCGATGCTTCCGACCATGACTTCACGGGTGGCGAAGCGTTCATACTTGAACGGACTAACGCAGTATAATTCGAGTGTTTTCATGTGTTACGTTACAAATTAACACGGTTGAAATGAATTTGTTGTATCAAAGCGGGGAATATCTAGCACTGATTTCGCCCTTGAATCAGACCTTTATTGAATTACAATGCATTCAATGCGTCTATTTGCGGCATTCTGAAGTTCATTCTTTGGCTTCCTGAAAATCATTTCCTTTCCACCTTTCCCAATGCACTCAATGCGTGAAGGGTCAATGCCGCCATTGGTCAGGAAGAATTTTACGGTTTTGGCTCGGGCTAAAGAAAGGTCTTCTGCGTTTTTATATTTAACGCGCTCAGGGTTGGTTTTCGCCGCTCTTTTAAGGTAAGCGCGTCCCATTTTTCCGTTCACATGTCCTTCCAATCTAATGTGTACTGAAGGGTGATTTTCCATGAAGTTCAGCAAGGCGTTTAATGAAGGCTCAGATTTGTTTTTGTAAACGCTGCTATTTCCTTCGAAGTAGACGTTGCTCATGGAATAGCTCTCAATTGCTCCAGCAACATTCATGGACATAGCAACAGGCACGTTCAAGCGCTCAGTTCCTCCAAATTCTTCTGGGAAAAGGATTCTTTCTGGTTGGGCTAGGCTGGGCGCCTCCAGTTCAATAAAGTAGGCCGTAATAATAACAAAATCCGTTCCATAGGCTGCGTTGTGCAGCCGGTTTCCTGCGTCACGGTAAGTTAACTCATAGACACTTTCGTCAGGGAAATTGCCTTTGAGAAACTGAAACACCGATTCTGACCGTTGTTTCGATAACTTGATTTCATGAAAACTTTGTTCGCCGCTAGTTGAAATGGAGACAATGTTAATCTTTTCAACAATGAATCCTTCGATGTAGTCGTCAAAATCATCTAAGACTTCGACTGCATTTCTCGCTAAAACTGAGCTGTTTTCAGGGAATTCGATAGCTCTTCGCACCTTAATGGATGCAAATGATACTGCGCTGAGCAGAACTAAGAACGTGACTATCAATACTTTTTTCATCTCACAGCGGGTTGGGTGGAGGGCCGTGAACAAACGGAAACTTGGGCGGTTAAATTTAATAACTTTTAGCCTCTTCTACCACTTTATTTCTCCACATTTAGTTTCTCAAGATAAATAGCCAATGCTAGGATATAAATTCGGCGAGTACCTACCAGAAAAAGACCAGCGTTCACGCTTTGAACGCATGTTGGATATATTCACAGAATTGGTAACGCATACCTCAGGTGACGTTGACGAAGCCTTAGATTGGATGCAGCAGCTTGACAAGCAGTATAACCTGTTTGATGAGCAATATACTTTTGATGACTTTGTTGCTGAATTGAAAGCGAAGGGATACATCAGAGATGAGGACGAAAAAGGAAAGGGGAAGCCAGTGCTTTCTTCAAAAGGAGAACAGCACATTCGTAAGAAAGCCTTAGATCAGATTTTCGGCAACCTGAAAAAGGGTGGGAACGGACAGCATAGCACCAAGTTTACCGGAGGAGGAGATGAGCGAACTGAAGAGCGAAGACCTTTTCGCTTTGGTGATAAAACAGAGCAAATTGACTTTGCCGAGAGCTTTAGAAACGCCCAGATAAACCATGGGGTAGACTCCGGGATGATTACGGAAAATGACCTCGAGGTGGTGGAGCAAGAGTTTAAAACCATGACTTCTACTGTGCTCATGATTGACATTTCGCACAGCATGATTTTGTATGGGGAAGACCGAATTACTCCAGCAAAGAAAGTAGCGATGGCGCTCAGCGAACTGATCATGCGTAAGTACCCAAAAGATACTTTAGACATTGTGGTTTTCGGAAATGATGCTTGGGAAATTCAGATCAAAGACCTTCCGTATTTAACGGTAGGACCTTTCCATACCAATACCGTTGCCGGATTGGAACGCGCAATGGACATCCTTCGACGGAAGAAGTCTTCGAACAAACAAATCTTCATGATCACAGACGGCAAGCCTTCTTGTTTACTTGAAAACGGAGAATACTATAAAAATAGTTCAGGACTAGATCCTTACATCGTGAACAAGTGCTTCAACTTGGCACGTCAATGTAGGAAGTTGAAAGTTCCAATTACCACGTTTATGATCGCCACTGATCCCTATCTGCAGCAGTTTGTAGAGGACTTCACTGAGGCGAACAACGGAAGAGCATTTTTCACCGGACTGAAAGGGCTAGGTGATACCATGTTCTCAGATTTTGAAAATAACAGAAGAAGAAAATTCTAAGATGTTAGATACTAAAAAAATGACCGCCATTCAGACCCTCGGAGAACTGAAGGCATCGAAGTATGTTTCACGCACAGTGCGTGATGAGCTGCGCGAAAATTTAATTACAAAAATAAGGGCGAATGAACCTATTTTCAATGGCATTATGGGGTATGATGAAACCGTAATCCCAGAGTTAAAACGCGCTATTTTGGCAAGACACAACATCAATCTTTTGGGGTTGAGAGGGCAGGCGAAAACACGTATTGCCCGCCAATTGACTGAATTGTTAGATGAGTATATGCCGGTGATTGAGGGGAGTGAATTGAATGAAGATCCGCTGGAGCCTATCACGAAAAAATCAAAGCAGTTGATTCAAGAACATGGAGATGCTACGCCTGTGAAATGGGTGCATCGTGCAGAGCGCTATATTGAGAAATTGGCTACTCCAGATGTGACTGTGGCTGACTTAATTGGTGACGTTGATCCCATCAAGGCAGCCAACTTGAAGCTAGATTATTCAGATGAACGCGTGATTCACTTCGGATTGGTACCACGTTCCCACCGATCTATTTTTGTGATCAATGAGCTTCCAGATTTGCAGCCGCGAATCCAGGTTGCCTTGTTCAATATGCTGCAAGAAGGCGATATTCAAATTAGAGGATTCCAGTTGCGCTTGCCATTGGATGTGCAGTTTGTATTCACAGCGAATCCGGAAGACTACACCAACCGTGGTGCCATCATCACTCCGTTGAAAGACCGAATTCAATCGCAAATTTTGACGCATTACCCCAAGAACATTGAGGATTCATTGGCCATAACTAAGCAAGAAGCGAAATTGACTGAAGACCAGCGTAAAACCGTTCAGGTTCCTGAATTGATGCAGACGTTGGTTGAGCAGGTGGCATTTGAGGCGCGTGAATCAGAGTTCATTGACCAGAAAAGTGGTGTTTCAGCACGTTTGACCATATCTGCTTTTGAGAGCATTGTGAGTACGGCAGAATTGCGCGCGCTTTCAAGCGGCGATGCGAAAACGCAACTTCGCGTAATAGATCTGTTGGGCATTGTGCCTGCTTTAACAGGGAAGGTAGAGTTGGTGTATGAAGGCGAGCAAGAAGGTCCGCGTGGCGTGGCTTTGCATTTGATTGGGAAAGCCATTCGAACCAAATTCCCTCAGTCGTTCCCAGATCCTGAATTGGCGAAGAAAGGAAAGATTGAAGATCCCTACGGAAAGATTGTGGCATGGTTTGGTGCGAACGATTTAGACTTGCTGCACATTGATGACGAAGAAACCTACGGGGAGAAGCTGCATCAGATTGACGGATTGGAAGCTGTTGTTGATAGGTATGTTCCGAATGCAGGAGATCAAAAAACACTGTGGATGGAATTCGTGTTGCACGGATTGGGAGAATACAATCAACTCAACAAAGAAGTGGTAGAAGGGGCTGTAAGCTTTAGCGACTTGTTCAACACCCTTTTCAATCCAGATGCTGACGACGACGACGAAGAAACTTACGGATAGATTACAGAAATAAAGTCCGGTTTTGTTGGGTTTATTTTAACCGTTACATGTGTCCCAATAGCATATTCAGGAGCTCCTTCGCAGTAATCATCTGCAGGGAGCTCTTGTTGCATTCCGTCTAGTCCAATGAACTTAATTACAGGCTTGAAGATTTGCTGGTTGCCTTTCATTGCAGACAGCCAATTTGAGATTACTCCCGGACGTTCAACCAATGCTTTTCGCGCTTTGCGAATGGCGTTTATTTTCCACATAATCACGGCAATCAGTACGATTGCGCAGACGATTGTCAGGATCCATTTCGTTTCATTGGTCATGTGTGCAAGGTAAGGTCAATTCCTAAAATAAAGAAGGTGCCACAGAAGCGACCCCTTTTTAACCGAGTACATTAGTAAACCAAAATCAATGTACAATAATCTTCCAGCACTGGAAGTTCCAAGGTGAGATGGAATGATATTGGATTGTACGGCAAATTTGGACTTAGGTTTCCGTCAAAAGCTCTTTCTTTAAGAGACTCTGTTTAAAAAACAAACCTTTTGTGCTGATCTACCTTAAAACTGAACACTGTATGTGGCTTCAAACTGTTCTGGAATATCTTCCAAAGATTCACCTAAGTTTTGACGAAGATCAATTTCAATACCCCTAGCAATAGTAGAAATAGGAACATCGTTTGATGTGCCCTCGAAGGGATTGTCGCCTGTTCGCCCAATGCGCTCCATCGTATGGAATATCCAGGCTACAGCCACATAAAAGGGAATGGAAAACCAAATGAAGACTTTTGAAATAGCCGGATATGCCTCTTGCATTTCGAGACCAATATCAGCGAATTGAGGGATAAGTGCCAGTGGCAAAACTAGGACGAAGATCCACATGAAAAAGTGATTCAAAGTGGCGAACTGACGAGGATATGGAAAGTTTTTTATACGCTCGCTTTTGCCCTGGTGCGTGAACATTTGTGCTACTAGCCCTTCGATTTCTAAGAATGAGAACTCCCATAAATGGCCCCTTTTCTTGAGTGCTTTTAAATGATGAGACTGCAGGTATAAGAGCGCAGTTTGTTTATTCTTTTTGCTCATCACATAGGCAAAGTCTTCATCTGAGATGTAAGGCTTGAGATCTGCTTCCAAGGTTGACAGTCGCTCAGGCGGCTTGGCGTCCCATTCTGAATTTGTTTTGTGTTTTGAGGTTGTTTCCCAGGGCATGTAGACCCGCATGGCATGGCGCAAAGCAGTCATCCAAGCGATGTGACGGTAAGTAAGTGTTTTCACCTCCTTCTTCAATTCTGCTTCATCAGCAGGATTGTCAGTATACTCATTGTCAATCATGTCTTGCAAGTAAACCCCGAAGGTGCGGGAAGTATTTACAATCCCTCCCCAGATTTTTCTAGCCTCCCAAATTCGTCCATAGGCAGCGTTGTTCTGAAAACCAACGACAAATGCTACTGCAGTGCCAATTAATGCTATGGGAGTCCAGGGTATTTTGAGCCAAGCTAAATCAAGAAAATAAAAAGCGGCAACCCAACCAGTGCCTATTGCCACAAAGAGGAAGGACTCAAAGCGGGTCCACCAGGCCATTTCAATGGTAGTGTATTTCTTCTTTGTATACATATTGGTTCGGGTAAGGCGTTCGAGTTTTAGTGGCACAAGCTAGTAAACTGCGAGGGATATTGGAGGATGGGGAGAAACCGTGCTGATCTATGGCGCTTTTCATGAACCATGCTTTTTTAATCTTCGCGCACAGAATAATCTACATTTGGTTTCGTGAACAAACACCATTTATTATGGATGAAAACCATTTCACCGATCGAATAAGTAATGAGCTGTTGGTTAGATTTCAAATGCATGGGCATTTCAGTTCCAAGAATGACATGGACATTTCCTTCCTTCCCGTCTAGGAATAACTCCTCTAGAGTTTGGCCACTAGAGTCAGCCATAAAGACAGCTTGATCATACTTCTCTTGTGAAAGGGAAAAGTTGTTTTGAGAAATAGGGATAGAACTCCCAGGTCTAGTTTTATTGATAATAATCACAACATCCCATTTGTACTTTGATGAATCAAGATGGGTTAAGTGATTCATAAGTCCGTCACTCATCATCCTATTTCTGACGCGCACTAGATTTGGAAACACATCTTCGCCCAGCGCATTGAGACCCATTCCTTTTTCGTCAAGCTTACAAGGGATTCCTCGATAGCAGAGGTGATTTTCACGCATGAATTCTACAGTGATATCTTCTGCCATTAGCTTGTAACAGAAGTCTTGAAGAATGCTGTCGTTCTCTGATTTGAACGCTTCCACTAAGTTCGTATATAGCTCTCCTAAAGCAACGTTTGCTGAATCCTGTCCGGCAGTAGGATTAACGAAGAGTAAGGGAATGAGAAGGATGAGCAGGAATGTCTTCAATGAGTCTTGTGTTTTGTGCGGGAAAACCACTAGGCTAAATCAATAGTTCAAACCACCGGTACCTCTGGATTATTAGTCGCCCCTTCCCTGTGCAAAGCTCCGAACCAAATCAACACCCCCGACAACAACTTTGTAAACGTAGAGAAGAACTTTGTAGATGAAAAGGCGCTGGGGCAGACTCAGCTTTTAGAAATTTGAAATAGCGTTTAGCTTTTAGGTGGGCGACGGATAAAAATCCAAGTACGTGCTCTAAAGTCTATTTCTAGAAGCTATACCTATTTGCTCATTTCAGATGAACGCTGCAGGGGTGGCTAACCAGTTGCCCTATTCGTCTGCAGTTTGGATTTCAGCTCCACTTCTACCTCGCACGCACGCGGTTATTATTAAGGAATAGAACTAGCCCTTTCCCCACGGCAAAGCTCCGAACCAAATCAACACCCCCGACAACAACTTTGTAAACGTAGAGAAGAACTTTGCAGATGAAAAGGCGCTGGGGCAGACTCAGCTTTTAGAAATTTGAAATAGCGTTTAGCTTTTAGGTGGCCGACGGATAAAAATCCAAGTACGTGCTCTAAAGTCTATTTCTAGAAGTCTACATTCAGGGGTAAAAAAAAACAGGACAACCTTTCGATTGCCCTGCCTAACCTAACTTTAAACTATGTGTAAATTGAATTACACTAGCGCATTAAATACCTAATAGATGACTTTTACAACTTCAAAACTAGATCAATTTTAATAATGCAGAGTTCTAACTTTAAACATTAGGGAACACAATGTTGTTGAAATGTGCGACTTTCGCCATTCAACGGGCGATACCAAGTGAAAGCAATTGTCTTACATAGCATCAAATACAGCGACACCGCCCGGGTTGTGAGGTTGTTTACGCAAGATTTTGGACTGCGCGCTTACCTCGTTCGTGGGTTCGGGAATAAAAAAGGGACGAAAACTGCCTTGTATCAATCGTTCAGCTTGCTCGAGATTACCGTGCAGGAAAAAAGAAGGGGTGAATTACATGTGCTCAAAGAGGAGCGAAGAGCCTATGCATTTCAAGATCTTCCTTTCCATCCGATTAAAGGAGCAGTGGCAATTTTTTTGGCTGAATTGTTAGAAAGAAGCATTGCCGAGGACCAAGAACACAAAGGCCTTTTTGAATTCGCTTGGAGCAGCATTCAGGTGTTAGATCTTCAAGATCGATTCGGTTTGTTTCCGCTACATTTTATTTCAAACATTATCTTCTTTTTAGGACTGATGCCTGAGGGGCCAAAAGGAAATGAGCATTGGCTGGACCTCGTTACGGGAAACTGGGAGCTGTTTCAGCCCGGACATAAAGAAGTATTAGATCGTGCGCTGGGAACGGCATTTGTAAATGCCGCTTCTGGAACTGAAACGTTAGAGCCCTTTTTAAAGTCGGGAAATGAACGAAAAGAATTGCTACTAGCCCAAGTTCGGTTTTTGCAATTGCATGTTGCCGGTAAGCGCGATCTGAAGTCGCTGCCAATTCTTCAAGAACTCTTCTCCTAAGTGAAGAATCAATTGTATTTTTGTGCCTATGCTTTTCAAAGACATCGTTGGACAAACAGAATTACAGGCATCACTGCGGAAACGCATTCGAAGTGGTGACATCTCACATTCTAATTTGTTTATAGGGCCAGAAGGAAGTGGGCATTTCCCCCTTGCTATGGCATTCGCAAGGTATACTTGTTGCAAAAATCGAACTGACGAAGATTCATGCGGAACCTGTAACGTGTGTCAAAAATTTGATTCATTGCAGTACGCTGACCTCCATTTTAGTTTCCCTGTTTTCTCTAAGATGCCTGATCCTACTTCATCTAAATTTGTTAGCGAGTGGCGGGAATTTATGAGCAAAGGGAATTACTTCGATTTTGAACAGTGGCTCGTTCTTCTTGGCGCTGAATCCAAGCAACTGAGAATGTACAAGCTTGAAGCCAGCGAGATTATCCATCGACTTTCGCTGAAATCTTACGAAGGGCGTTACAAAATCCAAATGATTTGGATGCCTGAATTGCTAGGTCATGAGGTGGCCAATAAACTGCTTAAAACCATTGAAGAACCACCTGAGAAAACCCTCTTCATTATGGTGGGGAATAGTCTTGATGACGTGCTGGGAACCATTGTTTCAAGATCACAGGTTATTCGTGTTAATTCCATTGAAGATGCTGACATGATTGAGGCGCTGCAAACGAAGCATAAGTTGTCTTTGCAAGATGCCACAGACATGGCTAATTATGTGGAGGGGAACTATGTTAAGGCCACTAAGGTACTGAAAGACAGTGGCGGACAAGAAGCCTTCCTCGGTCGTTTTAGAGACTGGATGCGCTCTTGCTATAAGCGTGATGCCAAGCAGCTTTCTGCTTTCTCATTAGAATTTCATAAGCTAGGCAGAGAAGCACAGAAGCAATTTCTAAGCTATACTTTGCATTTCGTGCGTCAGTGCATCGTCAGCAATTACGGCCAAGTTGATCTTGCTCGTTTTACCAATGCAGAACAATCATTTGCAAGCAAGTTTGCCCCATTCGTCAATCATAAAAATGTCATGGCAATCAATGCTTTGGTCAATAAGGCTGCTACAGATATTGAGGGCAATTGCAACCAGAAGATTGTGATTATGGACCTTTCACTCAAATTGAACCAGGAACTCCATAGGTGATCAGGGGCTTAGATTGCCCCCAGATGCATTGTTTAAAAAAGATTTTTCACCTACCCAACACACACCTTCCTTTTGTACCTTTGGTTTTGATGCGCATTGAAGTGCATCATTAAATGCTACCATTATGGGTTGTGACAGTTGCTCGAACAATTCGAGCGGCTTGCCAAACGGATGCAAGAACAATGGAGCTTGCGGTGTAAGTGGTTGTGATAAGTTGGAGGTTTTTGACTGGTTAGCGGGCATGCAATTGCCTGAAAACCAAAAACCCTATGATATTATTGAAGTAAGGTTCAAGAACGGCCGTAAGCTGTTTTACCGAAACGTTGAAAATATAGAACTTCACGTTGGTGAAGTCATTGCTGTTGAAGCATCGCCGGGCCATGATATTGGCGTGGTTTCCCTAACAGGGGAATTGGTGCGAATTCAACTTCAAAAGAAAGGGTTCAAAGACAACCACGAGTTACGAAAAGTATACCGTAAGGCTGGTTCTGAAGACATCGAACGCTGGCAAGAAGCTAGTAAGCTTGAGAAAGAGACCATGTCCAAAGCACGCGAGATTGCAAGATCAAGCGGACTAGACATGAAGATTAGTGACGTAGAATACCAAGGTGATAATTCAAAATGCACCTTCTTTTATACAGCTGAAGACAGAGTAGATTTTCGTGATCTGATTAGAAAATTGGCTGAAGCATTCAAAGTACGCATTGAAATGCGGCAAATTGGAATGCGTCAGGAAGCCGGAAGATTGGGCGGAATTGGCTCTTGTGGAAGAGAATTGTGTTGCTCTACATGGCTCACAGATTTCAGAAGTGTGTCTACCAGTGCGGCGCGTTATCAGCAGCTTTCATTGAACCCGCAAAAGCTTGCAGGACAGTGTGGTAAGCTGAAATGCTGTCTCAACTTTGAGCTAGATCAGTATGTGGAAGCAGTGAAAATGTTTCCGCCTGTTCATACGAAGCTGCAAACCATAAAAGGCGTTGCCGTTCACTTTAAAACAGACATCTTTAAGAAGGTGATGTACTTTGTTTACCAAGGAGAATATGGCACATCGCCTATGCCCATTGGACTAGACGATGTGCTTGAGATCATTGAAATGAATAAGAGGGACGAAAAGCCGCAAAGCTTAGAAGACTTTACCATTGATTTGAATCCAATTGAGGTAGAAGAAGTGTTCGCAAACGTTGTTGGACAAGACAGTTTGACGCGTTTTGATCGCAGTAAAAACGCGAAACGAAAGCGTTCAAATTCGAAACGAACGCAGGGGGATAAGAAGCCCGGTGGACAGCGTCCTGAAGCAAAAAAAGCTGACGGAGAGCAGAGAGAAGGCGGAAGACCGAAGCAAAAAAGAAAGCCGAATCGGACGCGTTCTAACAAAGAAGGCCAACCGGGAACGCAGAATCAAGCTTCTGGAGATAAGCCAACAAAGCCGAATCGAGGGCAGAAAGGAAAAAGTGGTGGGAAACCTTCAGGAGATTCACCTAAACCAGAATCTCCCTCTTGATGCGTAAGACGATATTTTTCATTGGAGCGTTCGTTGCACTTATTTCGTGCGGCGAACCTCCTTTTTTCGAAGAAACAAGAACTTTTGAGCCCCAAGAGTGGCCTATAGATCAAGAGTTAGTCTTTACGTTTGACATAGATGATACGCAACAAGCGTATGATTTCTTGCTTAATTTAAGGCATGGCGAAGCTTATCCGTACGCGAACCTTTACTTGTTTATGCAACTTGATTTTCCCAACGGAAAAAGATCCATTGATACGCTTGAATGTGTCTTGGCTGATCCGCGAGGGAAGTGGAATGGAAGAACACCAGGGTCTCTCGTAGACCACCGCATCATCATTAATGGCCGACGAATATTCCCACTCAAAGGAGAGTATACTGTGCACATCAAACAGGCGATGCGTCAAGATCCTTTACCCGAAATTTTTGATGTTGGATTCGCGCTTGAAGAATACATTCCTCAAGATTGAGCTCTCCGCTTTTTTGCAGCGAGTAGCATCAATGAACGAATCAAGAGAATCCAAGGTGCCCCGTGAAATAAGAGGTCAAGCCAATCCATGACTTGCATGCCGCAGGCGCCACCAAACACCCATTTGATCTTTCCAAAAAGATGAGGTTCGGGCATAAATGGCGCTAATCCGAGTGTTAAACTCAGTAGCAGCCAGATTTTCCAGTCATTTAGGTTTTCTTTTAACTCTTCCATGATCTTTCTTGAGGTGCGAATTTAATGCGTTTTAATGCGGACGAATGTAACCTCTGTGACATAAAAAAAACGGGTGGAATAGCTCCACCCGTTTCAAGTTTGTTTGATCAACCTACGATCGTGAAGATCGCCTTTGAACGTGTTACTGAACCATGAACTGCACAGTGCTTATACCTGAAGACTGACGTAACTGAATCACATAAACTCCAGCTTGCAATGCACTCACATCGAACTGCATGAAAGAAGCATTCATGTTCTTGCTTTCAATGAGTCTTCCATTGAGATCAAAAATGCTCACATCTCCATTCATTACTTTACCGCTCTCAGATTGAAGGGTTAAAGTTGAATTGGTTGGGTTAGGATATACAAGGTAATTCCCTCCATCAGGCTGCTCTTCAATACCAACACCGGCATCCATTAGAAGTCCCTTAAAGTTCTGGTAGTACAAATTGGCAATGCGCGCATCATGAACAATGACTGTATTCTCATCATTCACTGTTTCAGCAGAACTAGACCAGTTGTGGGATCCTGTTACCACAGTTGGGTCAGAAAGAGGCTGACTATGATCAACGATACAATACTTGTGGTGAAGCTGGTGGTCAACGTTTTCAGCGGTGTACACTTCAATTCCAGCGTCAACAAGGACATCGTATTCAGACCCACTAACATTTACTTGTTCAAGCATACCAACCGGGTTGATGAAAAGGCTTTGGCCAACTTCAATGATAGCGTCTGCCAATTCGTCTCTGGTGAAAACCAAAAGAGCAAAAGACATATCGTAATCAGTAGTTAAAATGGTATTCTCAATTGCTTTAGTGGTTCCGTCACTAGGAGAGAAATGCACTTCAACATCAGAACCAGCTATCACATAGCGTTTAGGTGTGTTGTTGAGCTTGTCTGGTCCAAATTTCGCGTTAGCAGAATCAGATTCAGGACCATCACTTCCCCACATTTCATTGAACTCAAGACGAAACCCTCGGGCCATACTTTGATCTTGAAAAATGATCAAGTTATTTGGATCTTCTGTCAATTGGCCTGTGGTCATGTTTGTTGAGCCAGTAAGCACAAAGCACTGATCAGTGTAGTCAGCATCAATTACAATGAATTTGTTGTGCATTCCACTTCCCGTGTCATCAGGACGCATCAGAACAGGAATACCTGCATCGAAGTCTCCAACACCAATGTTGGCATTTGCACTATGCCCAATGTACCTCACTTGCACACCACTCGCCTGAGCAGCATTGATTGCGTTCACAATGATATCGTTATTGATGTTGTAAATAGCCATTTCGAGCGTGTGCTCCGCACGAAGGATGTATGCTGCAATGGTGTCATTCATGTCTGCACCAATGTTCAAAGCTATTTCCTCTGTTGCAACGCTGTTGTCAACGTTACTGTTAAAGTAGGTAAGAATGTCGCCACTTGATTCAGAAATGGTAGCGTATGCTCTGATGTTTGAAGACGTTTCGTCTTCACCAGCAGCAGAAGTCACTTTTGCGTAGTAGATCGTTCCTGGGGCTAATCCCGTTAACGCTACCTCATGCCCTGTGACTAGATCACCAACGAAAGTTTCTTCACCAAGGTCAGTAGTCAATCCCCATTCAACAAATGAGTCACCAGCAGCATCCGTGTTCCAGATGAGTGAGAAACTGTTTTGTGTAATGTTGATTTGGTCAACCGGCGTAGAAAGGTTGATTGCAGATCCTGGAATCAAGTCTTCTGTAGTACGCGGAAGAACTTGGTATCCACCAATTCCGTTGTTCGCAAATTGAGAAAGAATCCCAATTACTGTTGTTTCGCCTGCAGGAAGCAAAGCGTCCACAAGTCCGTTGTCTGTGCGGATATAAATTACTCCTGATTCGCCTGAAGCGATATACGTATAGGTGTTGTTTCCAGAAATGATTGTACCACCATCATTGAACATTGCGGCATCAATCTGAACCAATACGCCTTCAATGAGTTCTCCTTGATCTGAAGGAACAATCACAGTAGGTGCTGGCAAACTATTGCCAGAACTGTTAATGGTTACTACTGTTAAGTCAGGACCTACTTCTAGCAAGCCACTGAATTCTGTTATTGTTCCAGAAACAGTTATTTCATCTCCCAAAACAGGCACTGTAAAAGTTCCCCAATCTATACCAGGGTAGATGGCAATGGCGCCTGTAGCGTCTTGGATGTAGCGAACCGATCCAAGGCTTGCGCCATTGGTGACAATTCCTGTAACGGTGACATCTGAACCGATGGCGTAGTTTACGCGTGCATCAAGAATGTCTGTTTGTGCCGAAGCAACGAGGGCGCCAAAAAGGCACAATGTGGTTAATATCTTTTTCATTCTTATGGTTTAGAAACGAACTCTGAGCGAAACATTCCCACGGGCACCGAAGCCCATGTAAACACTTGCAGATTGTGCGTCGAAATTACTTTCAGTGAAGTGGTAGCGCAGACGATCATCGTATTCTCCGGTCTCTCCTCGGTAAAGGTAGAAAGGAAATATATCATTATTCTGTGCATTAGAAATAAAGAGGGTATTCACAACGTTCAGTGCGCTTACGCGAAGGTCGAACTGTGATTCTTTTACATTCCAGGTAATACCTGCGTGCAGGTCAAGCAGGCCATAACCGGGAATCTCCCAACTTTGTCTCCGGGCATTTTCGCCATTCAGGCTAAATGGATCGAAGTCGGAAAAATGCCTGTGGAAATAAGTGAAGCGAGGTTTAAGATAGAATTTCCCTTTCTGCATTTTCACAGCCAGCCCGTATTGGCTTTGTGGAGCATCTCCTACGCTAACCCCTTTGGCATCGTATTCTATTACTAAGGCTTCACCTGTAAGTGGATCTTCAAACGGACGGTTCGTCTCCACATCAATCAATGTGAGGTTGTCTTCGCTGCTGTCCCATTTCCAATCTCCAACAGAGATAAATCCTTCAATGGCTATGGCTTCAGAGATTTGGTAAGCTCCGTCTAGTTCAATTCCTCGGTGAATAGCACTCATAGCGGGTATGTTTGCTCTAAGTCTTCGCTCTACGCCTTGTGAATCTTCAATTACAATTTGCAAAAGATCATTCAGCGGTCTGTTGTTCCAATCAGTGAAATACAAGTTGACGTTGAAGCTAAGCGGGTATCTGCTATAACCGTATCCCAGTTCAATTGAGTTGATGATTTCATTTTCAGTACCCTCTACATATTGGTTGTCGAAGCCAATCACGTTTTGAAGCACTGGCGTTCTGTTCAGCAAACCAATGTTCATGAAGGCACTGTGCCATTCGTCAATCTTATAGTTACCACCTGCTTTCACAGTGTAACCAGGGATCCACTTCCAGTCTGAAGTAGAGGTTCTTGTTTCAGAATCAAATTGTGAGATCATCACAGCATTTGATAACGTGTCAATTGGGAATCCATTGTCATTTTCAATCACATAGGTTGTCCCTAGATCAGTGTTTATTTCATAAACATTGTCTGTTGGTGCAACAATGAATTCTCCAGATGATTCATCGATGACGAAAACATCATCATTTCCAAGCTGCTGGTAGTAATCAATACCATTAAACTGAACGTCACGCGGCGCGTAGTAATCAATTCTGTTATATCCTTGGTAAACACCACTTATATTTAGAAAAGCCGTCCAGCGCCTGTCTTTGTATTCAGCCAGTCCAAAGATTCCACCCCAACGAACGAAGGTTTTGTTGTGGAATTGGATTCGATCTCCTTCAAGCTTTTTTTCTTGAGGGTGGTTGGCATCTCCAATGATGTCAACCCAATACTCAGCACCCAAGAGATCATGTACTTCAGAATAGCTTTCTCCTCGGTAGTCTCTAAAATCAACACCTCCTGAGAATGACCAGTGTTTGTTGTGTATATAATCAAAGGTAGAAAGCAGTCCATTCCAATAGTGGTTATTGAAGGTTTTACGCAAAATCCATCCTGCTTGTGGGTTGATGTTCCCGAACACATTAGGCGTGGTGTGAGCATCATAGAACCCTTGGAAGTTAATCTGTCCGTCTTGACTGAAATCTCCATCTCCAAGGCCCGGAGAAAGGGCGGTACCTCCACCTCGTCCAATAGAAGTGTAAAGTGAAGAAGAGATGTAAAGTGAATCATTTACAGCCCACCCATGACGGAGTGTAAAGAGCGGTTTGTGGTATTGGCTTTGGCGTTCATACAATCTGCCGCCGTTGAGTTCTCCCCAGTGCGCATTGTACTGTCTACCGCGATTAATTACGTTGGTGGTGTCAATAAAGTCTGTTTGTGACAAAAGGGCTTCAAAATCAGCCTTTGTTTCATAGCCAAACTCTGAGTTCAAGTCATCAATGGCTTGGTCTTGTGTGGCAACAGTTGGGTAAATATTGTCTAATAAGTCATCGTTCTTAATGGTCCAATAGCGAAGGCTATAATCGCTCATTTGCTCATATTCAGCATCAGATCCTTTGAACAAGCTTCGCGCAAGTTCTTTGTCATACGTTGCAATTCGCTGTCTGTATGAACGCGTACTATTTTTACTAGGGGCGCCCATAGCAGAAACACTAACAATGTGATTGCCGAAATTCTTTTGGAGTTTACCGTAGTAAAAAAAGGCCTCAGAAGATTGTTCTGTAATGTACCCATCATCGTATTTGTAGCTACCTGCAACAGTAAAGCCCCAGCCATTTTTGAGCAGACCACTTGTGTGTCCGAAAGAGAGCCGTCCCATTCCTGTGGTGGCGCCTTCTACTTTTACCGAGGTTTTTTTTCGGGCTTCTATTCCTTGGGTCATAATGTTCACCGTACCTCCAATTGCTGGAAGCGCAAGTTTTGAATGTCCAAGTCCACGTTGCACCTGCATGGTGCGCATGACCAAATCTAATCCGAACCAATTGTTCCAAAACACGCCCCCGTTTTGCATGTCGTTGACAGGAATACCGTCAATCATAACTGAAACGTTTCGTTGTTTGAATCCGCGAATGGTGATAGACGGACCATTGTCATCAGAACCATCTTGGGTAGCATATACACCAGGTGTAGAATTCAAAATCATTGGAAGCGGCTGAGAAGCCAGCTCCTCTTCAATTTGCAAAGGCTTAATGTTAGAGAATGCTACGGGAGTCTCTCTTTCTATGGCCCGGTCACTTTCAATTACGGCTTCTTTTAGAACGGTCTGGTTCAGGGAGAAGTTCAATCTTTTAGAAGGAGCGTCAACCACTACCTCTTGTGTGAACAGCCCATAGCTCATCGCGCTAATTTTGAAGGTATAGGTCCCATAGGGAACATCAGCAGAAAACCTGCCGTCAAAATCAGTCATCACGCCTTGTGGAGTTTCAGAACCGTTGAGTTGGAAAATGACAGTTGCTAGAATCAGAGTTTCTCCCGTTGCAGCATCTGTAATTGTACCAAAAACCTTGCTCTTCTGAGCGGTCATAGTGACCGCAAATAGGAGCAAGGTTATAAGTTGAAGTGCTTTAAGCATTACTTAGGCCTTCTAAAATAAATTATTGAATGATCAATCGTTGTGAGAACGTCTTGCGCCCTTCTAGATGCGCATTCACCACATAAATCCCAGCTTCGAACTGATCAGTAACAAGCGTGAAGTTTGATTGAGTCCCTTCAATTTCTGATTGGAAAACAATACGTCCACTTTGGTCATAGACCTCTACAGAAAGAATTGTAAGGTTAGCCGTAATGTCTACTTTACCAGTGCTTGATGGATTCGGGAAAACGTTGAATTCAATTGGCTTCATGTTTTCTTCAACAGACATGTTTGGATCACAAACACAGCTGTGCCATCCTAATCCGTCCCAAGTATCACTTGCCAAAGTATCCCACTCTGCGAGAGCATAGAAAGAAACGGGTACAGTAATGTTTCCTGCAGTGATGCTAGACTTACGACGAAGTGTGTGGTTAGCTGTAAGCCAAGTACCACCGTCATTTGAAGTGTATCCTGCATCAGCATTGTCTGTCCAAGCATTTCCTGGATCCTCACCTGGCTTACCGAACATATCGACAGGCTGAGTCCCATTTTTTACAAAAACAAGCGCGTCATCTCCGTTCATGTATGTTGGAGCTGGATACGGATTGTCAAGTTGGTTTGCAGCAGACTGCATTGCTGGATCTGCAGCAGGAGAAATATTGCCTCCACCAAGATCTTCATCTGTTGTTTGTCCGTTTACAACAACCCACGTTCCGTAAGCAGGAATAGAACCTACTAAGGTTAACTCATCAGAAGTTGCAGAGGCACCATTTGACCAACGCTGCAAAGTATAAACAGAAAGGTCAATTGCTTCAGAGGTAGGGTTGTAGATTTCAAATCCTTTGTTATTACCTGTTCCTTCTAGGTATTCAGAGATGAATAATTCAGTGCAACCTTGTGCATAGATGGCTTGTCCTAATACTAGAGACAAACAAAGAGTAAAAATTGTTTTCATAACTTTGTTTTTATGGTGCGAAAATCGACTGCAAACCTAATGTAAACAATTCATTTTGTGTGAAACTCAGTGAAGCATCATATAATATTAACAATTCCATGGTTAGGAATAGCAGGATGCATACTTCGAATGTGTTTCGTATATTTGGAAAGAGAGAGGAGTAGCTTGCTTGAAATAGCAAGCCAATTGCTTTAACTAGCTATGAAGTTTTAAGGGTAGATGCAGATAGTCAGACGTGTGTTGGTTTTGCTTTGTGTTTTGTTTTCAATAAACGCAACAGCGAATCATATTTTAGGAGGGAATATTACCTACGAGTGCCTTGGAGGCAATATGTATGGTATTACGCTGACAGTCTTCAAAGATTGTTTCGGTGCTACGCCCGCGACGGTTCAAGAAAACTTATTCTTCATCCCTGATGGGTGCACCCTTCCATTTTCCTCAAACCTTCCTTTAGTAGCTGAGATTGATGTCTCTGACCTCTGTCCAACAGAGCTTGCCAACAGCAGCTGCAATGGCGGATTGAACCCTGGGACGCAACAATTAACCTACTATGATGAGGTTATGTTGGATCCTGGATGCAGCTGGGAAATCAGCTGGGCAGCAGGAGATTGGAACTATTTTATTAATATGGACAACGGGATGTTGCCAACAGCTTACTTCCTCGCAACCCTTGACCCTACGGTTGATCCATGTGCCAGCTCTGTTTCGGTTTCTTCACAAGCGGTGCCCTATGCATGTATTGGAGACCTGGTGGATTACACCTTGGTTGTTGACAATCCTTTAGGGTATGATTTGGTGATGTCTTTGTCTTGCCCATTGACCGCAGGAGGTTTTGACGCACCTACTATTTCAGCTTGTACAGAACCCATTGCGGGCTTGGTTTTTGACCCAATTACAGGGCAAATAACTTTTGTTTCACCAAGTCTTTTTGGTAATTACGTTGTAACCATTGAGATTGAAATGTACGAATCCGGGGTTTTGGTTGGAACCGTTACGCATACCATGGCGTTTACAATTCGACTGTGTGATTTAACACCCACGACCTTTAGCCTCCCTGAAATCCAATCTTCAAATGATGATGCAACTGTAACCGGAACAGACGAAATCACTGTATGTGCAGGAGATAGCTTGTGTTTTGAAGTCTCAGCCTCCAATGGCAACATCTTTCGCGCGATTGATTTGAGCACCGATTTTGAAACGCTATTCCCTACCGGAACGTTCATTCAAAACGGAAATAACCCCGCGCTTGGAGAATTGTGTGTATTAACTGACGCAAACATGGTAGGAACTGCGGTTGTTACTATTGATGCCATTGATGATGCCTGTCCTGACCCGAATACAGATCAAATTTTAATCACAGTCAACGTACTGCCTTCGCTCAATGTTAATGTGCTTGATACGCTTATTTGTTCTGGGGAAATGGTAAATGTTGAAGCTACAGGAGATGCAGCTTTCAACTGGAATGTTGTTTTTGGAGATGCTGCCCCTGTGGGAACAAGCGGAAATCAAACGTTTGCTCCATCCATTGATTCCCAAATCGAAATTGTGGCTATTAATGCTACTGCTGCATGCAATTTTAGAGACACGCTCAACATTGCTGTTTCGCTTTCTACCATTGACGCGATTGTAGTGGATGAATCGTGTGCCGAAAATGATGGAAGCATTGATATTACCATAGGAAGTGGTTCAGGGAACTATAGCTTCAACTGGCCAGGTATCCCAAGTGTGATTGAAGATCAGACCAATTTAGGTGGTGGAACTTACACTGTTCAAGTTACTGATCTAGATTTACCGGGCTGCACCAGAGATACCCTGATAACCATTGTTGACCTTATCCCGCCTTCGGGGGGCATTCTTGGAGATACCACTATTTGTGAGGGTAGTTGTGCAGAGATTCATTTCGACCTCATTGGAACAAGTCCTTTTACTGTGGAACTTCTAAACCTGACAACCGGATTGCTAGAAGCGGTTCCGTTAGTCCCTGGACAACTAGATTTTGAAGTTTGTCCTTTGGTAACGACCACCTATGAATTGCAGCAGTTTTTAGACGGAAATGCACCTCAGTGTTTGTACACCGCCCCAGCTAGCCAAGTAACCGTGATTGTTCGTCCAACAGTGTCAGCTTCTTTTACGCCTGTTGCAGCCATCTGTGCTGGTGAAACAGTTGATTTGGAAGTGAACATTAATTTAGCAGGGAGTTTTGTTCTTGAGTACAATCCAAATGATGGGAATCCAACCTCTCCTGTAACTGTTTCAGATGGTGACATTATTCAAGTTACTCCGGCTGCTACTGCTATTTACAACATTACATCAATAGCCTATACTGATCTACCCGAATGTGCCAACACACTAATTTCAGGAACCCAGGTGCAAGTAGATCCTTTGCCAACGGCTGCATTAACAGGAACTCAAACGCTTTGTGAAGGAGACCAGATTGACCTCGTCATTACCCTTACTGGAACAGGGCCTTGGGAAGTTACACATGATTATGTAGATGATGTTAGCCCTTTAGCCATTGCAGTTAGCCCCTTCACGTGGACGTTACCCGCGGGAATGACCAATTCTACCGACATTGCTTTAACAGGGGTAATAGATCTTGGGACGAACTGCACCAATACCGCATCAGATCAAGTGACCGTAACAATCAACCTTTTGCCGGTTGCAACTTTCGCTTCTGATGTGGTGATTTGTTTGGGTGAAAGTGCTGATTTAATTTTCGACCTGCCAAATGGTGGAACCTTAGATGTTGAGCTTACCCTGGATGACGGAACCGGTGCTTCTGTGGTCAACGTGAATGACATTGTAGACGGATTTGTTTATCAAGTTACACCAACTGTTACAACCACTTACGAGATCACTACCCTTACTGATAATACCGTTATTCCTGTTTGTGAAGCAACACTGGCTGACGTAGCAACCGTAACAGTGAACACGGCGCCAGTGGTGTTGAACGTTGATACCATTTGTGCCAATACAGCCACCTCTTACGAGTTCATATTCGAAATTTCAAACGGTGACCCCGTGACCTATGATGTCAATCAGCCAGGAACACTCACGCTGATTGGTTTGGGCCCTGATGTGCTGTATACATCTGATCCTCTTGTGCCAGAAGATGGTGCTACATTCGTGATAACAGATGCCAATGATTGCGGCACTACAACCATTACGCTAGACCCTTTTACTTGTCCAATATTGACTTTTTCAGGAACGGTAAATCTTTTGGCTGATACGCTTTGTGATGTCGGCTTTTTATCTACAGTGCATGATGGCGATGAGGTGCTTGATCCAAACGACATATTGTCCTTTGTAATCCATTCTATTCCCGGACCAGGGGCCTTGGGAGTGGTTTATTTCATTAGTGACACCCCTTCTTGGGACATTGTTGCTGACCTTGATATGGGAGGGACTCTTCAGTATGGAGTTCAGTATTACATCTCTGCTGTTGCAGGTGATGATGATGGTTCAGGAATTGTTGACTTGGGTGCTTTAGGGGTTTCAATTTCAGAAGGGACGCCGTTTGTCATTGTTGAATCTCCAACGGCTACGCTATCTGGCGGTGGAACGATTTGTGCGAATGAAACAATTGATCTTCAGCTAGACTTCACTGGTTTTGGAGATTATGACATTACCTACTTAATTGATGGCGTTGAGCCAGCTGATAGTCCAATTCTGTCCATTTCAGACAATCCATTCAGCCTTCAAACAGATGCAGAAGGTACTTACACCCTTCAATCTGTAAGCAATGCATTTTGCGCCGGCTCGGTGCAAGGAGATGCCGTTGTTTTGGTAAACCCAATCCCAACAGGGACTTTGACGGGAAGTGGGAGTTTTTGTGAAGGAGAAAGCATGGACCTCACATTAGAGCTTACGGGCGCAACTGATTGGGATGTAACCATTGCCAATGACGTAGATAGTGATGGCATTATTGACTTCACTGAAACCATTACCACCGCAAATGCAAATGAGATCTATCAAGTGTCAGATAGCTTGTTGTGGTTTATAGATGAGATTACAGATGGGAACGGTTGCACAAATGCACTGAATTCAGACACTGCTCTGGTTACTGTGAACGCACTCCCTACAGCTGAATACCAATTTGGAGACACTTCTCTTTGTGCTGGAAGCACGGTAGATATTATTGTAGATCTCACAGGAACAGCTAATTGGACTCTTGATTATGCTATTGATGGCGGGCCTGTAAGCGTGAATGTGATTGCCTCGCCTTTCACTTTTTCAGTAGGAGTTGGAGGAACGGTCTGCTTGAGCACACTAACAGATGATAATGGTTGTTTAGCCGTTGTAAATGCGTGCATAGACATTACTGAAATTGAGCTTCCTATTGCAAGTGCTGGTCCTGATTTTACACTTTGTTCTGGGGACGAATTGATCTTGGGTTTACCAGACAATCCGATTTATACCTATGAATGGTCTCCTGCAGATAGCTTAGATAATGCAGCCATTGCGGAGCCTACTTTTACGGGATTGAACACCACTGGGGCCCCTGTAGACTTCATAATTGAACTCACCGTAAATGATGATTTCTGCTCAACTACTGATGAGGTAACAATTACACTACAGAACCAACCCGTCGCAGCTGCAGGTGATGACATTGACTTGTGCTTTGGTGAAGATGCCCAACTAGGTGCTTTAGGAGGCGGTACTTATCTCTGGGAAGACAATGGAGCATTCACGAATGGAGGAACTGATACCGAAAATCCACTTGTGGTGCCAACCGTGTCTGATTGGTTTGTGGTTCAAGTAACTGACGCAGTCGGTTGTTTCAGTGAAGATTCCCTTTTCATTAACGTGCCAGATGAATTCCTTGTCAACGAGAACTTCAGTGCAAACCTTTGTTTTGGAACTTGTGATGGCTTCGCCGCATTGAACCCGCAAGGCGGATATGATCCTTACTCGTTCGCCTGGGATACCACTGTTGAAACCTTAGATTCACTTACATTGCTGTGTGCAGGAAATTACACCTATACCGTAACTGATGACAATGGGTGTGAGTTAACGAACTCCCTGATCATCACAGAATTGCCAGAGTACTATCTTGATGATGCTTTGACTTTGAATCCGAATTGCTTCGGAACAGAAACGGGGAGCATTGATGTTATTTCTAGCACTGGAATAGAATTCGGAATTGTGGAGTTAACGCTTGAAAACGAAACGGGTATTTTTCCAAATTTATCTGCTGGAGACTATTCAATTTACGCTGTTGATGCTGCAGGCTGTTTGGCAGATAGCTTGGTTACCCTTATTGCAGCTTCTAACGAAATCTCAATCGATGTAGATTTTACTGACTTAGTCATCTGTGTGGGCGAAGAAGTTACGCTGAATGCAACGGCAACTGGAGGCGATGGCAACTTTACGTATGAGTGGTTCGAGGGCTTTCCGCCTGCTATTTCTATGTCTGTTGTGAATCCATTCATACTCAATGTAGAAGATGATTTAGACGCCTATGTAGTAGCCGTTGACGGCCTGGGCTGTGCATCAGACACACTGCTTTCAGCTTTAAGTATCAGCACTCCTATTGAAATTGAAGCCGGACCGTTAAGCGCCATTGAGATTTGTGATGGTGAATGCATTGATTTAACAGCTGACGTCTCTGGTGGAACAGGCACCATCGAAATTGATTGGGTTGACATCACATTCTCAAATGATACCGTTGCAGAGACCACCGCAGCGCAAGTTTGTCCGCCAAATGTGGCCAACATTTCATACGTAGTGTTCGCCAATGATGGATGTACATTCATTGCCTCTGATACGGTTGTAGTGACTGTGTTTGACAATCCAATTCCTGTTATTTCAGTTGACGTGTTTTCAGGGTGCTATCCTGTATCAATCAACTTGGTGAATGAAACACCTGATTCAGAATTAGTAACGTTTTGTGAATGGGACCTAGGAGACGGAAGTACCCAGCCAATTTGCGGAGACATTTCTTACATCTATAACCTGCCCGGCGTCTATGAGCCTCAGTTGACGGTTACGTCTGTTTTCGGCTGTACCGCAACGGCTACTTTGAATGCTTTAATTGAAGTTTTTGATTATCCAGTAGCAGAGTTTACGTGGTCACCTTTCTCACCTTCTACCATAGATTCAGACATTGACTTCACCAATGAGTCAATTGGTGCTGTTCAATATGAATGGGATTTTGCAGGAATTGGCACCAGCATAGAGGACAACCCTTCTTTCCAGTTCCCTGCAATTGATTTGGCTAATTATGTTGTCTGTTTAAATGTTGCAAGCGAAGAAGGGTGTACAGATACCATTTGCCATGACATCTTTATTCGTCCTGAGTTGTTGATCTATGTGCCAAATACGTTCACGCCAGACAATGACGGCATCAATGAAGTGTTCGTTCCGGTCATCGGAGGAGGGATTTATGCAGAGAATTACCTTTTTAGAATCTGGGATCGCTGGGGCAATTTAATTTTCGAAACAACCCAAATTGGGCAAGCATGGAACGGGAATAATTCGAATGGAGGACACTACGTTCAGAATGATGTTTACATATGGGAGGTCCAGTTCAGAGACCTACTCAATGCTGAAAACTACGTTCAAAAGGGACACGTGAACGTACTGCGGTAGGCTACTGTTTTAGGTATTTCAAAGTTACAGGCGTTCCTTCGTCTACAATCACCTCTATAAAGTACATTCCCGCATTGGCATTTTGTAGTTTCAAGGGGATCCAGAAAGTAGAAGTGGTGTTCTGCCATTTCCCTTCGTCAATTAGTTTTCCTTGTGCATCTAAAATTCGATGTTCAATTTTAAATATACTCTCTCTTCGCACCTGAAGAATAGCGTCACCGTTTCCGGGATTAGGGAAGATTAATAGGTCATCTGTTGGCGCCTGCGTCCCGTCATTTTTTAGTCTAAAAACATACAAACCAGTATGCCGGTCACAAATGAGAACCCTTCCGCTTGGAAGCCCAACGTGGACTCCCCAAGCACCTCTGTAATCTATTGAGGGTCCGTCAAAAGTATCATACCAAGCAAATAGCTCAGGTTGTGTTGGGTCTGAGATGTCAAAAACCTGGAGCCCATCGAAATAATAGGCAACATAAACGAAATTGTCTTTTACAACCAAGTTGTGCGGCATGGTATGCTCTGGCCCGTTTGATTTCAATAAAGACAATACCGTCATCTCTTGGAGTGAACTGGTGTCTACAACTTTCAAGCTAGTACCTGGTGTTTCATCGGCAAAAACATAGATGCTTCCATCTTCGTTGAGCCATCCGGAGTGGTTGTAGCCTTGTTCAGGGTACTCAGGTAAATCACCTAAGAGGACCGGAGCGTCAGCCTCAGAAAAATCGAAAACGAACATGCCTTCTTGTGCAGCGTGCAAGAAAACGGTGTCTCTTCTCGCATATACGTCGTGCACATAGCCAACGCCGTTATACGCATTGAGAAGGGTAGGGTTTTGAGGGTCTGCACTGGCATCTAAAACCACCAAGGCATTTGCAGAAGGTCCGCTCACATAGAGCTTCCCCGTGTATTCATCAACGAAAATGTTGTGGGCAGTGGTGAAAAATTCTGAAGAACTGTTGACCAATAAAGCGTCATTTGGCAAGGTTCTGCAATCAATAATTTGCAGTTGGGAAGGCTGTTGGTCACAAACGCCGTAAAGGAATCCTTGGTAGAAAGTGAAGTCTCTATGAATCACGAAACCTCCTTGCGCATCACCCGGAATAAAGGCGACATCAATTACGGCATTGTTTAGTTCAAGTTTAACAATGTGGGTGCCCAGTGTAGACCCAATAGCCGCGTATTCTTCGCCTTCCCAAACAAATGCCCAAACATCATTGAATCTAGCGTCTCTGCTGTTTGTTGGTGGGTCTTCGTCAAACCATCGCGCAACTAAATAGGCGTTTTTTGATGATTGGCTAAGAACCAGTAGGGGGCCAAACACACACCATATGGTTAGCAAGAATATTTTTTGTCCCATAAAGCGAAGGTCGGGAATTGAGCAATTCATTCAGGGAGATTATTCTCTAATTAGTGTATTTCAGAAATAACGCACGAAACAAAAGATGTAAAATGATGTATTAATAGAAGCATTCCAATATTCATAGAGGATTGAGGGTGTTTCGTGATAAAACTGTATTGTTTCGGAAGTACCTTTAGTGCTGATTCGAATAAACCGGGAAAGAGAGATGAGAGGATTGTTATTGGCATTCGCCCTAATTATTGCAGGAACTGTTTCTGCTCAAGACATAAAGTATTGTGGTCAAACTGAGCAGACGGAAGCTTTGTTCAACAGACTTAACCATCGTCAGCAGGCTCAAGAAGCTACTGAACAGTTGGAGCAAGAAACAATTGGGTACATGTCTAACAGGGGAGGTGGCCAAAATCAGGTTTACATCATTCCAATTGTATTTCATATCATTCATGACAATGGGGATGAAAACATCTCTGATGAGCAAGTTTATGATGCAGTTGAGGTACTGAATCGGGATTTGCGCATGCTCAACGAAGACCTTGAAGATGTGATAACTGAATTTGCAGAAATTACAGCTGATATTGAAATTGAATTTCGGTTGGCACAAAGAGACCCTAATGGAAACTGTACCAAAGGAATCAACCGCATTCAATCTGCACTGACCTATGAAGGGAATCAGGAGATGAAAAACCTGATCCAATGGCCACGAGGTCAATACTGCAATATATGGGTATGTGAAGACGCAGGTGGCGCTGCAGGATACACTTTTTTGCCTGGGGATGTGAACGGAAATAATGGCGCTGCATTTGACGGCATTGTTCTACTAGACAATTACACAGGATCAATAGGTACGAGTAACAATTACAGATCTAGAACATTGACGCATGAAGTGGGCCACTGGTTAAATCTGATGCACCTTTGGGGCGGAACCAATACCCCAGCGGTGGCGCAGAACTGTAACTTTGATGACAATGTTAATGACACGCCTGAAACAGAGGGATGGACCTCTTGCAATCTAGAAGGCGTAACATGTGGGACATTAGATAACGTGCAGAACTACATGGAGTATTCTTATTGTTCACGCATGTTCACTCAAGGACAAAAAGCGAGAATGCGCACCTCTGCTGAATCCAACATCTCACAACGCAATCAGCTTTGGCAGGAGAGCAACCTCATTGCAACAGGGGTGTTTAACAATGAGTCTATTTTATGTGAGGCTGAATTCTCATCTGATCAGATGAGCGTTTGTGAAGGACAGGAAATTCAATTCTTTGATGAATCATTTAATGGTGTTACTGAGTGGACCTGGGAAACCAGTGACGGACAGATGATTTCAGGTTCTGACCCTGAAGTGCACCAAAACCCATTGTTTACCTTTAATACACCGGGAATGATTTCCGTGACTCTTACCGCGGGCAATGGCATAGAGACCGTGGAAGAAATGAAGACAGAGTTTATACAGGTTCTGCCTGATGGAGTTCTTACAGATCCTTTTTATGAAGGATTTGAAAATGATCTTTCAGATGATATCTGGTTTGTGAACGGCACAGATAATTTTGACTGGTTGGTTACTTCTTCTGCTTCTTATTCCGGAACGAAGTCGATCAGAATTAACAACAACAATGCAAGTATCATTGGTACGAAAGACCAACTGATCACGTCTACAATGGATCTGACAACTGCGGCATATGCGATTGTCTCGTACAGGTATGCTTCGTGCAATAGATTGGAAGAGACCGATGATAAACTTCGCGTAAGCGTTTCTGAAAATTGTGGAAACTCATGGACCTTGCGGAAAATGCACAGAGGTGTTACTGACCTTCCAACGGCTGATCCACAGAATTCTTCGTTCACACCAAGTGGACCCGAAGAATGGGCCCAGAATGCATTCTTCGTAAATAACCCAGAGTTCCTTGTTCCGAATTTCAGATTGATGTTCGAGCTAGAGGCACAGGGAGGAAACAATGTTTACATAGATAACATCAACATCACTATTTATACTGCAGAAGATGTTGCTGTAGAAGAAATTGCAAGTTCATTTTATTATGACCTGTACCCGAATCCAATGAATGAGCAAGCTACATTGAATTTCTTTTTGGCAGGAAGCACAGACGTTGTTATCTCAATGTTTGATCTTCAAGGGCGAGAGGTGCAGCAGGTGTTCAATGCTTCAGCACCCCTTGGGAAAAGCACCATTCAAATTGAAAAGCAGAATTTGAGTTCAGGAATGTATATTCTGCAGATGACCGTTGGAGGTCAGTTGTTCACAGAACGATTGATTGTGCGCTAATCTGCTTGATAAACCAACGAATGAGAAAGGCCTCTGATTGTTTCAGAGGCCTTTTTTATGTCCAATAACTTGATGTCTGAAACTTTTTTTTGAAGCACTCCGTACAAGATAGAGCGTACTTACGCGCCATAATATATTTGAAGATGAAACGAATTTCCAAACTGCCCGCACTTATTTGCTTCGGCTTTCTACTTTCTGCCTCGTCAGTTTTAGCCCAACACGTGGTGTTTCCTGCTGATTCACCTGCAATTCCTACTTCTGGGAATGTGCAACTCGCTGAAGATCCTATTAATATTTCACCCCTACCTACTGCTATTGCAGCGGCCATTGAAGTGAGTTCTATTGCTTCAGGTAACTGGAATCAAGCGTGGATTTGGAATTGTGGTTGTGTTCCCAATGATCTCCATGATGTAACAATCCTTTCTGGACATACAGTTGAAGTAGACACTGATATCTCTGCGGTAGATGTTTCTGTTGAATTTGGCGCTGGCTTGACTATTCTGAATCAAGCGGAGGTTTCAGTTCTTGGTGACTGGGAAAATTTAGGCACATTCGAATATGGTCAAAGCACTGTTTTGTTTCAAGGCGAAGCAGATCAACAAATCCTTGGAGCCTCAGATTTTTACATTTTGAGTGTAGAAAACGGACTGAATGTTCACTCAATTGGAACCACTACCGTGTGGAGCCAGCTTTTTGTGGTTGGAACAAACCTTGTAACCAACGGACTTGTGAAATTAGCGAGTTATGGAGTGGGCCAAACGGCTGGTTTAGCTCCTGTGCTCACAGGAACAATTGACGGAGAATTGATTGTAGAGCACACCGTAACAATTCCTTTTACAGGATGGCTAACGATTGGTGCTCCTTTTGAAGATGCTTCAGTAGCAGATTGGGATGCTGATTTCATCACCACCGGGTTTGAAGGTTCTGATTATCCAGAATATAATTTTGTGAGCATTAGATACTATGATGAAACCGTTTCTAGCACAGAAGATGCTTTCATGCCTGTTGCTAGTTCTGAAGAAATATTGGTGAACGGATTAGGCTACTATGTGTATGCCAATCCTGGCACCTACACTTATGAAGTAAGCGCAACTCCAAAAGTGGGGCCTGCTTCTATTCCTGTTACATACACAGACCTTGGAACACCCATTTCAGACGGATTGAATGTTGTGGCAAATCCTTATCCATCAGACATTAACTGGGACAGTGAGACTGGTTGGAACCGTCAAAGCATTTATAACGCAGTTTACATTTGGGACGTTGGTCTTCGTCAGTTCAGAACGTATTCAAACGGATATGGTGTGAACGGAGGAACCCCGCTGATTAGAAGTGGAGAGGCATTTTGGGTACAATCTTTTGCGCCAGACGCGGCCATGAACCTTGATGAAACGGTGAAAGTGAACGGCTTTAATCCAGAGGTAAACTTATCTGCAGATTTCTTGAAAATTCGTGCCAATGGAATTGGTCTTGGAGACGAAATTGTAATTGCGTTCAATGAAAATGCAACAATGAATTTTGATCCCGCAATTGATGCGTTCAAATTCTTTTCGAATAACGCTCAAATGAGCATGGCTTCAATGTCTCAGGATGACCAGTTTTTGGCAATCAACAGTGTTCCCCTTTCACCAGAAGCATATGAAGTTCCAATCATTATTACAACCATTCAAGCGGGTTCAGCTAACCTAGAAATTCAAGAAATTCCTGACTTGGGTAACCGTTGCATCTTTATTGAAGATGTAATGACGGGCGTGAACTACCCCATAAACGAAGTGTCATTGATCAACTTTGAGACAGAAATAGTAACCGAACAGGTGAGATTTATCTTGCACGTTGGAGAGACACTTACCGCATCTGCAAACAACATAACTTGTTTTAATGATGCCAACGGAAGCATTATGGCTTCTGGAACAGGAGATGGTCCTTGGGATTACATGTGGCTAGATGCAGAAGGGAATGTTTTCTCTTCTACTGAAGAAAGCATGGAAGCAAACGAAATTACAGAACTAACGCCCGGCACCTATACCGTTATGGTAGAAGGAAACCCAGTGTGTACATCATTGGAAATGACATTTGAACTCACAGAGCCAGAAGAAATTTTGGTCTCAAGTTCACATACTGACATTGCTTGTAACGAAGAAAGTACGGGTATAGCCACTGTTGAATTCAGCGGGGGAATGGAACCTTATGTTGCATCTTGGGAAGATGGTTCAGAAGAACTAATGCTCACAGATCTTGCAGCAGGAGATTACATCTTCACTATAATAGATGGGAATGAATGCATGATTCAAGAAATGGTAACTGTTATTGGTGCGCCAACAGTAATTGCTGAATTTGAGGCAAGTGCACAGGTCCTAAACCTAGAAGACGGGTCAGCTTCTGTTGATTTTACGAACCTTTCTGTAAATGCGACAGACTACGTTTGGAACTTCGGTGATGGAGGAATGCCAAGCAATGAAATGAGCCCAACGCATACTTACACTCAAACAGGTGCCTTCATTGTGACCCTTGATGCTACCAATGATGAGTGCGAAGGTGATTTCCAAATTGTGGTTGTTGTTCAGCCAGGATTGAGTATTGATGAAATTCCAGTAGACCAACTAGTAGATGTATACATGAGCGGCGGGCAACCAGTCATTCGCTTTAGACATGCAGAAGCGATGGAATATGAAATCAATGCGTTCAACCTACTCGGACAGCAATTGATGAACCCAATGACCGGTTCTTTTGGTGGACAAACAATTCCATTGACAAATGTGCGCAGCATCCCTACCATTTTGATCTCAGTACGAAACATTCATTCTGGAAACATGCACACATTCAAAGTAATTCGCTATTAACAAGTAAGACTTAACCAAGTTTTTACAGATAAAAACCCCTTGTCAAGCAATTGTCATGGGGTTTTATTTTTGTGCTAACGCGAAGCGAATGAAGAAAGAGTCTTCCGAGAATTGACACCGCTTTTAGGCTTTCAACTTTGTCCTTTTTCTTACCTTTGTGTCAAATCTTTCACATGAAATTTGGTGTAGTAGTATTTCCTGGGTCGAATTGCGACGAAGACATGATCTATGTCCTTCAAAACATTCTTGGACAAGAAGTTGAACGTTTATGGCACAAAGAGCGTGACCTCAAAGGCGCTGACTTTATTGTGCTCCCCGGCGGATTCAGCTACGGAGATTACTTGAGAAGTGGAGCCATTGCCCGTTTTTCGCCCATAATGGAAGATGTGATTGCCCACGCCAACAAAGGGGGTTACCTCATGGGTGTTTGCAACGGGTTTCAAATTTTAACGGAAGCCAAATTACTTCCTGGAGCATTGCTTCATAACACCAATAGAAAATTCATCTGTCAGAATACCTTCTTGTTGCCGCAGTCTCCTATTGGTTTGCCCACCAGAGAGCTTGATCAAAAGATGCCATTGAAAATTCCAATTGCCCATGGCGAAGGAAATTATTTCGCTGATGATCATACCCTAATGGAAATGGATGACAATGATCAGGTGCTCTTCAGATACTGCAATGAAGCAGGAAAAATTAACGAAGACACCAATCCAAATGGGTCCATTGAAAACATCGCAGGAGTGATGAACAAAAATGGAAATGTTTTCGGAATGATGCCCCACCCAGAGCGCGCTGCAGACCTCGATCTTGGGAATACTGACGGAAGAAGAGTTTTCGAATCAATCCTCTCTGTTCTCGTTGAGCAAGCTTAATTTTCGTTAATACCCTGACAATTCAGATTTGACGCTCGCTAAGCGAACAATAATTTTCTATTTTTGTTTGTTACGATATGAACGGCCACGAAATGACCTTAGCCAACAGATCAAATATGAATGAATTTAAGGCAGGACCACTTCTAGATCAGGTAACCTTTCCGTCTGATCTTCGAAGTAAAGTCAAAGAAGAAGAACTACCTCAACTGTGTGATGAACTTCGTGATTACATCGTAGACATCGTTTCTGAAAAGGGCGGCCACTTCGGCGCAAGCCTGGGAGTTGTTGAACTCACCGTAGCATTGCATTATGTGTTTAATACACCGTATGATCAAATTGTATGGGATGTAGGGCACCAAGCTTACGGACATAAAATTTTGACGGGACGAAAAGACCTGTTCCATACTAACCGCGTGTATAAAGGTATTTCTGGTTTCCCAAAGCGCACAGAAAGTGAGTACGATACCTTTGGTGTTGGCCACTCTTCAACAAGTATTTCCGCTGCCTTGGGAATGGCTGTTGCAAGTCGCGTCAAGAAAGACCGCGATAGACAACACGTTGCAGTAATTGGTGACGGAGCTATGACTGCTGGTTTGGCTTTTGAAGGATTGAACCACGGAGGAGTAGAAGACACCAATGTGCTGGTTGTGCTCAATGACAACTGCATGTCCATTGACCCCAACGTAGGCGCACTCAAAGAATATTTGACAGACATTACCACTTCGCACACCTACAACAAGGTGAAAGACGAAGTGTGGAACTTATTGGGTAAGGTGAGCAAATTCGGGCCGAATGCCCAAGTCATTGCTCAGAAAATTGAAGGGGCCTTGAAAGGGGCTTTGTTGAAGCAGAGCAACCTGTTTGAGTCACTGAACTTTAGGTATTTCGGCCCCATTGACGGACACGATGTAGAATACCTTGCAAAGGTGCTTCGTGACCTAAAAGACATTCCCGGTCCTAAAATCTTACACTGTGTTACCGTAAAAGGTAAGGGGTATGAACCAGCAGAGAAAGGTTCTGCTACCAAGTGGCATGCGCCAGGTTTATTCAACAAAATAACAGGAGAAATCATTAAGGTGACGCCGAAAAGTCCTGGGCCTCCAAAGTTTCAAGACGTTTTCGGACACACCATCATTGAGTTGGCTGAAAAGAATGAAAAAATTGTTGGTGTGACGCCTGCAATGCCTTCAGGGTGTTCTCTTAAATTCATGATGGAAGCCATGCCAGACCGCGCATTTGATGTGGGGATTGCTGAGCAACACGCTGTGACCTTCTCTGCTGGAATGGCCACGCAAGGATTGGTGCCATTTTGCAACATTTACTCTACGTTTATGCAGCGTGGGTATGACCAAGTCATTCACGATGTTGCTATTCAAAACTTGAACGTAGTGTTCTGCCTTGACAGAGGCGGTATGGTAGGTGCAGACGGACCAACACACCACGGTGCATTTGACCTCGCCTTTATGCGCTGCATCCCGAATATGGTGGTTTGCGCTCCAATGAATGAAGAGGAGTTGCGCAACATGATGTTTACCGGTCAACTTGAAAATCAAGGTCCATTTTCTATACGCTACCCAAGAGGCACGGGAAGTATGACTGAATGGAAGACGCCGCTCAAAGCCATGAAGGTTGGAACAGGACGAAAGCTGAAATCAGGTGATGACATTGCCATTTTATCTATTGGTGCCATTGGAACACTTGCAACAGATGCCGTGGCTCAGTTAGAAGATGACGGAATCTCAGCTGCTCATTACGACATGCGTTTTGTAAAGCCATTGGATGAATTGATGTTGCACGAAATTTTTGGCAAGTTCAAGCAAGTAATTACTGTTGAAGACGGTTGCATCCAAGGTGGATTTGGTAGTGCTGTGATTGAATTCATGGCAGAAAATGGATACATGTCTCAAGTGGTGAGATTGGGTATTCCTGACGAATTCATTGAACACGGCACGCAAGCTGAACTGTACAATGAGTGTGGTTATGATGCGAAGGCCATGGTGAAGAAGGCACATGAATTATTGAAATCGAAAATGCAATCTAAAAAATTGGTAGGTTAATATGGCTGATGAAATCCTTAATCGCGTTACTAGCAGTGGACTTGTTTCACTGGACTTAGAAGAAATTCTTCCCAAATTTGCTGTTGAGGTAATTGACCTAAAAGCCCAGCTGTGGCAAGAACTCATGCTCAAGGAAAAAGACTTCCGAGCGTGGCTCAAAGAAACAGATTGGGCCGTATATCAAGACAAGCATGTGAGTATCATCTGTTCTGCAGATGCCCTTATTCCCACTTGGGCGTATATGTTGGTTGCTTCCGCTTTAGCGCCTTTCGCCCAAACGGTGAGCACTGATTCAACAACTGAATTGCGCAAAATGCTAACATTGGCATTCGTTAATAAAATGTCTGTTGATGAATACACAGGCGCTAGAGTAGTAGTTAAAGGCTGTTCAGATGAATCCATTCCGTTGGAAGCTTATACGGCATTGGTGCAAAAGCTGCAGCCAATAGCCAAATCAGTGCTGTTTGGTGAGCCGTGTAGCACCGTTCCAATTTATAAGCAGCCGAGGAAATAGTTACTCCACCACCACAAATCGTTCTTGGATTACGCCGTTGTCGCCGCTAAGCTGAATGATGTACGTCCCTTTGTTGAATCCTTCTACCGCGATTTCTTTCACTTTCAAAGACAGTTCTTCCTTGAAGATCAATAACCTTCACAGCATTATAAGGAAAGCTGGTAACAATGTTCAATGCACCTTTGGAAATGGGGTTGGGGTAAATGGTAAGAGTCTCGGTATCAGAAGAAAGCGTTTCAATACCGGTGGTAGAATCTAGAATGATAACATAATTGTTTGCTTCAATACTATAGTACTCCCCTTCAGCAGAGAAACTTAGTGGTTCAAGGTTGTTTTTAACATCCCAAAAAACTCTACTTTCTCCTATGTAATTTATGCCTCCTCCGAATCCACCATCAAAGAAGAATGTGTAGGGCGGGAACTGATGTGTAAATCCCGGGTGAGGTGAGCCTATGGCGAAGATACCACTGCCGTCGAGAGCATAATTGAGTGCACCAGTAATATTCCCGAAAACATCAAGATCTAAAAATTGACCAGTTTCTATATCTACATGGTGAACCGTTTGATGACTTAGTGGTTGCACTGGCGCGTCCAAATAAATAGTTTCTTCCGTGGTAACTACTGAGTCTGTGTTATGAATTATACTGACGTAAATTGAGTTGTCATCATCATAGATAACATTTCTTACCTGTGCATTGAACCACGGAACTTGATTTGAAAAGTAATAGGCCCACTGTTCTTCGCCTGAATCGGAATAGCTCAAGACATGGCGCCCTCCATTGATTTCTTGCCCGGCAAATTCCGAAGGTTCCGGACTCCAATCACTAGTGCCAGAAACGTAGTAATTATCCTCAGCGTCGATATAAAACTGACTAGTAAGATTTGGGTAGGTTGAGTCAAAGACCCTAGACCAGAGTTCATTGCCATCTTCATCCCATTTAAGTAGGATCGAACAAATTGAAAAGTCAATGTCTAGTGCAGAACAGAAGCATTGTTCATTTGCGAACATCAAGGTATCAAATGATGCCGGGTGTTCGTAATTCCAAAGTTCAACAGAAGCAAGAAGGTTGTTTTCAGAATCGGTTTCGATCGTGTTTTCCCACGCGCCATGCTTGAAAAGTGAAGGGTAAAACTTCATCCATTCCCAATTTCCATCTAGGTCAAGTTTAGAAGCGAAATGCCCTGTTTCAAAATCCAATTCTTCATCTTCAATAAACGATTCTGATTGAGATCCACCAAACGTGTACACACAATCATCGCCCAAAGTGGCATCCATAAAGTCGCCGTCAAAAAGATTCTTTTGCCAAATAACGTTTAAGTCCAAATCACAAAGCAGTAAACAGTTTACGTTATATTCACTGGTGCTTTCGTATCCCAAGGAGGTGGAGAAATTAGCGTCATTGGTCTTTAGAAGTACGTGGGAAGGGGAACTGTCCAGTAATGTGATATCAAAACCTATTACGGAGGGCGAATAGAATTGCACGACGTCCAAGATGGATTGGGCGTGACCAGTCACAAAATGGAATAGGAATATTAGCATGATGGCAGTAATTCTCATGCTTGGCTTAGAACCAAGAGGTTTCAGTTTTCCTGTTAACAAGGTACAACTAATTCGTGTCAGATTGTGATGCTTTTCTACGGTTTTCCCTCGCGTCTTCGCTATCTTGATCCCCCAAGATTAATTGACCTTACACAAACGAAATTTCTGCGATGTTATCTAAAGACACCGACAAAAAACTCTTTTTAATTGATGCGTATGCCATTATTTTCAGGGCGTACTATGCGTTCATTCGAACGCCAAGAATAAACTCGAAAGGATTGAATACGAGTGCCATGTTCGGTTTCACGAACGCCTTACTCGATGTGCTTAAAAATGAAAAGCCTACCCACATTGCTGTGGTCTTTGATCCTCCCGGAGGCTCTTTTCGTGTAACAGATTATCCAGAATACAAGGCGAACAGAGATGAAACACCTGAAGACATCAAGCTGTCTGTTCCATTCATCAAAGAACTGATTGCCGGATTCACCATTCCCATTATTGAAATTCCCAATTACGAAGCAGATGATGTCATTGGTGCCATCGCGAAGCAAGCAGAAAAGGCCGGATTTACCACTTACATGATGACACCCGATAAAGATTTTGGGCAATTGGTTTCAGATAACATCTTCATGTTTAAGCCAGGAAGGTCTGGAAATCCGCCTGAGGTAATGGGGCCAGCAGAAATTTGTGCCAAATACGATATCCAAAGGCCAGAGCAAGTCATTGACATTCTTGGCCTCATGGGTGACAGCGCAGATAACATTCCTGGGGTTCCTGGGATTGGCGAAAAGACGGCCATGAAATTGATTGCTAAATATGGCAGCGTTGAAGGCTTGTATGAGCACACCGAGGACTTAAAAGGCAAGCAAAAAGAAAAGGTAGAAAGCCACCACGAACAAGCGTTGATGTCTAAACACCTTGCTACCATTGTGACAGAGATTGACGTGCCGCATACGTGGGAAGACATGATCATGACGCCCTTTGATGAGGTGAAATTGAGAGCGACTTTTGAAGAGTTGGAATTCAGAACGATGGCGAAGCGTATTTTTGGCGAAGAACCCGTAAACGCCGGAGAACAAATCTCTATGTTTGATTCAGGTGCCACTGAAGAGGAAGTGCTTGAAGAAGAAGTGCCAACCTACAAGACCCTAGCAGATGTTCCGCATCAATACCATTTGGTTCAAAGCGCAGAAGACAAGGCGAAACTCATTTCGACGCTTGAGGCGGCCGGAGAATTTTGCTTCGACACCGAAACAGCAGACCTTGATTCCATTTCTGCAACCATCGTAGGAATGTCATTTGCAGTGAAGCCCGGCGAAGCATGGTACGTGCCGCTGGAAGGATCAAAAGACGAGAAGAAACGAGGTCTAGAATTGTTTAAGCCTTTGTTCGCCAATGAAAAATTGACCTTGATTGGACAAAATATTAAGTTCGATTACAAGGTGTTGCAGAGCTATGACATCACCATTGGGAATCAACTTTGGGATACCATGATTGCCCATTACTTGATGAATCCTGACCTGAGGCACGGCATGGATTACCTTGCGCAGACCTACCTCAATTATGCACCGGTTTCCATTGAGACGTTGATTGGTAAGAAAGGGAAGAACCAAGGGAGCATGGCAGATCTTGCGCCTGAAGCCATTACAGAATACGCGTGTGAAGATGCTGATATCACCTTGCAGCTCAAGCACAAATTTGAGAAGGAAATAGAGAAAGACCATTTAAAGAAACTCTTTTACGAAGTGGAAATTCCACTTTTGAAGGTGTTGGCGCACATGGAATTGGAAGGGGTAAACCTGGATTGTGGCAACTTGAAAGAGTTTAGTCAAACCTTAACGATTGACGTTGACCGGTTGCAAGCAGAGATTCTTGAAATGGCTGGGGAGGAGTTCAATGTGGATTCGCCCAAGCAGCTTGGACCCATTTTGTTTGAGAAGTTGGGCATTGGAAAGAACGTACGCAAAACCAAAAGTGGTCAATACGCCACGGGTGAGGAAGTGCTATCAAAATGGGAGCACGAACACAAGATCATCAGCAAGATTTTAGATTACCGCCAACTGCGGAAATTGAAATCGACCTACGTTGATCCACTTCCAGAGATGGTGAATGAAAACACCCACCGTTTACATACACAATACATGCAGACCGTTGCGGCAACGGGGAGATTGAGCTCGAACAACCCGAATTTGCAGAACATTCCCATTCGCACCCCTCGTGGAAGGGAGATTCGAAAGGCTTTCATTCCACGGGGCGAAGGATACATTCTCCTGGCCGCAGATTACAGCCAAGTGGAGTTGCGCATCATTGCTGCGTTGAGTGAAGACGAAGGCATGATTCAAGCTTTCTTGGCTGGGGAAGACATCCACAAGGCAACAGCATCCAAGGTTTTTGGTGTGCCAATTGAATCTGTAGATAGAGAAATGAGAAGCAAGGCGAAAGCCGTCAATTTCGGCATTATCTATGGTCAGGGCGCTTTCGGGCTGGCTCAAAACTTGGGGATTCGCAGGGGAGAAGCCAAAGAAATCATAGACAATTACTACACTCAATTCGCGAAGCTAAAAGACTACCAAGCTGAGAACATTGAATTTGCAAGGGCGCACGGATTTGTGGAAACCATTTTGGGACGAAGACGCTACCTAGCAGATATTACCTCATCAAATGCTGTAGTAAGAGGCTTTGCAGAGCGAAATGCCATTAACGCGCCCATCCAAGGGTCAGCGGCAGATGTCATTAAAATCGCCATGATTTCCATCCATAAAGTGCTGGAAGAGAAAAAGTTCAAATCGAAAATGATCATGCAAGTACATGATGAATTGGTCTTCGATGCCCATGTTGATGAGCTCAATGAGCTTCGTCCGCTGATAGTTTCTCACATGGAAAATGCGGTGAAAATGGCTGTTCCATTGAAGGTAGATATGGATGAAGGAGGCAATTGGCTGGAGGCACATTAACTGTTTCGTCCAAAGAATATTAGTCATAAGAGATTGATAAACAGAGGATTGAGTACGTTTCGCCTTGGTTCGATAGATTCGCATAGTCTTATTCCTACAAATCTTAGTTTGATGTGTCCTACGAAGAACACCCTTTCAATGGGGTAGATTTGTTTTCACACTAACAAGAAGCTATGTATAACTTTTATGCATAACTACCGTAGAACTAGGCATCATACCTAATTTTCCTTTTAGTTGAAACAACGATGAACACAAAACCCCGAATTATGTCAGCCAGGAAATTGACCGTTTTCACCCTAACGGTAGCTTTCTTTAGTGGCGCTGTTTTATTCTCAAGCTGTGGTGAAGAACCAAAGGCTGAGAAACAGGAGCAAATGCCAGAAGAAACTGCCCAAGAAGTTAACATTAATGATCTAGAAGGTGCCTCAGTATCTTCGCGAAAAGAGACCATTAAAAAAATCTTCTACACCATTCCAGCTCCGATGGAGATGGCAAGTTTAATTAAATCTTCAGGTGCAGATTTTGATAGTGACGTACTGAACAGTGTAGACAACATTGAGAATTACATTACGAAGAAGCAACAAGCCATCAATCTTGGTGTGTATGGTGCTGATCTGAGCTACACCACGATGTTTGAGCGCACGAAGGAGTCTTTGTACTACTTCTCTGCAACCAAATCACTCGCTGAGGACCTTGGCGTAGGAGGAATTATTGATGACAACCTTATAACGCGTGTTGAAGCGAACAAGGACATCAAAGATTCATTGTTGAGCATTGTATCAGATACGTTCTGGTCTTTGAATGCGAAGTTCAAGGATGACGGACAAGAAGATTACTCTGCACTTCTAATTGCAGGTGGATGGCTAGAAGGATTGTTTCTTGCAACCAACCATGTGGAAGGAAATGATGAGCTAAGAATGCGTATTGCTGAACAAAAGTATTCACTTACTGATCTCGTGAGTCTATTAGGAAGCTATGAAAACCAAGAGAATTTGGCCGATATGAAGGCTGACTTGGAAGCATTGCAGTCAGTTTTTGCTGGAGTTGAAATAAATAAGGAGAAAACTGAAACCTCAAAAGACGAAAGCGGTACAACTGTAATAGGTGGCGCTTCAACTGTTACCATGTCAGACGAAACTTTGGCAGCTGTGATTAGTAAAATCACAGAGGTACGCGCGAAATACATTCAGTAAACGAAAAGCTTAGAACAACGATGAAGTTCCTAAAAATAATACTACCCGTACTTTTAATGCTTCCACTGATGTCTCAAGCGCAGTGTAGAAGTTTTACAAAGAAGAAATGCCTGCCTGAATTAGAAGGGTATGTGCAAAACGATAACTTCAATAGTGCCGTATTGATCCCTGGAGATGAAGCTGAGTTATTACTCACTTTCTACGCAGGCAAAGAGTACAGACTATTGGTGTGTGGACACCCCGTGCTGGGAGACCTAGAATTTGAAGTGCTAGACACAGATGATGAGGTCATCTACACAAACATAGACGAAGAAATTAAGGCTGATAGTAAGTTCGACTTTAAGGTTGCAACTACCCAGCAATTGATTGTTCGCATCCGGGTTCCGGAGGCAGAGTCATCTTCCACCTTAATCCATGAAGGCTGTGTATCAGTGATGATTGGTTCGAAGGAGAACTAGAACAAGAAGATAACATTGATTAAAAAGCCGATTCCTTTTTTAGGGGTCGGCTTTTTTGTGTTTTGGTAGAATCGAAATCGTGTTTCATGAAGCAACTACCACCTGTCATTGTGCGGATGTAGTAGCCACGAATTCCATTCGTGGAAAAAGGCGGGAAACCAAACTCGCGCCAATATGAATCTGGTTGTTGCCTATGTGAAACCGGCTAGTGCCTCCGATCAGTCAAATGCGAAGGCAAAGTGGACCAATGGGATAATGCTTTTGAACAGGAGAATGGTGCACATGGTAAATGGGAAGGTAGTGAAGCGAATGTTTACGATAGAGAAAGTAAATGGGAAGGCAGAGTTGACTTGGAGGAAGGTGCGGCATGTCAGTAGGACGATGGTGTTGGTTACTGTCGCTATGCTGAATGAAAGTCGGACAATGGAGTTGGTTGGTCGGACGATGGTGAAATTATTGTTTTCTGGTTTGTTAGTGCGGTTAGATGGGGATGGAAGTTGTCTAATGAGGTGAATATGTATTTAAGGTGGCTTCGTATTTAAGGTGAATCAATATGAGGTGAAGGGGTCTGTTCAATAAAGTGAAGTCGTGTGCTGAACATGCTAGAACGCCCTCGCGGGCCCGCCCCGCCCCCGCTCCGTCCTAACCAAGCGAAGCAAAGGTACCCAAGCATTCCATTCATCATGCTAAGCCTCCCGCAAAAACACCAGCAACTTCATAGCCGTTAAGCTTTACTTCATAACCGTTAGGTTCAATCATTTCAACTCACGGTTTCTTCTCTAGTACTCGCTTCAAATTTGAGTATTTAGAAGCTTGTTGGATCAAGAGTGATTCGCTTCTGAACCCTTCCAACTCTTTCCTCTTTTTCAAAACTCACACTCAACACTCAAACCTCACTTCCCCTTCAACATCCCCACAGAAAACCACCCCAACAAAAGCACAATCGCTCCCATGATGCCCCACAACCACCACTTGTTTTCAAAGAGGGGCGATACAACCTCAACAGGTGTTTTCAGAATTAGTTGCTCACCGCCCAGTTCAAGCGACTGCATTTCCGTAGGAATCTTATCTCGAAAGTTGAAAATATCATACTGTGGAGCGCGAGCGGAGGCATTGCCATAAGCCAAGAAGTAGTTCGCGGGCTCCGTGAAGCGAATGTGCAATTCACGTTTTTCGCCAGAGACTTCAACAGACGAAATACGCAGTGGAGCATTGTCCTGATTCTGCACCTCAATGTGAAGATTTTTTGCCTCTACATTCGAAATGGAAAAGGTGTTTCCGCTCAGTGAATTCAATGTGCCAGAACCAACGGTGCGGTAGTTGTAACGCATGCCTGACTTGGTTTCAACACTGTCTGTGCACACTTTGAAAAGCACATTTCGGTAGTAGTCTATGGTGTCTTTAACGTTCACTTCTACAACACTAATCACACTCGGATATTCCAAAGTAACATCCAATTCGCTGCGTTTCATTTCCTCATTCTCATTCTTCGCGAAGCTGACCAAGTCATATTTTTCATACCGACCTTCCTTAGACGAAATCAACGAAATGTTCGCCCCAGAAAATGAAGGATCACTCTCCGTGCGCACTTTTAACCTGTAATAGCGGAAATTGGAATTCGGAAATGAGAGTTTAGTGAAGTCGAAAGAAGTGTTGACATTACGAATGGAAAGAATGCGGTAGTTGTCTAATACCGTGAACCATTCAAGCTGATCTTCACTTCCTTCCAGCTCCAAACGCCAATCGAAATTTTGAAGCCCAAATGTTAAGTCGATCTCATTGATGGCCTTTTCCCCCTCAATTTCAAACGTATAATAATAGGCCTCGCCAGTGTGGGAAGAATTGAGTAGCAACAGCGGTAGCGATTCACGCGTGGTTTCTTCCTTCGTCAAATGAACAATAAAGGGAGCTTCCAAGGTGTCTTGTGCCGAAGTGATTCCATAAACCCGGAGGTCTGTGAAATTGGTGTTGATGTGCTGGTACATAGACAATGGAAGCTGAATCTTGTGCCACTGGTCAGTCGGTTCCGAGATGGAACGAACAAAATTGTAACTGTCTATTTGAGACCATCCAAAGGAAGATGAGCAGATGAATAACAGACAGAATAGATTACGAAGTTGAGTCATCGCCAATGCTTTTCGTGAACTTGTTGTACAGAAATGAAATGATCAAGAGTAAAGATCCAAGGGAAATGAATACGATCGTTTTCGCCAAAGTATCTAAGTGTGCAATGTCGTAGAAGAACAATTTGATAAGCGTTATTCCAAAGAGGGCCATTGCTGCGATGCGGAGGTATTGTTTCCGCTTCCAAATTCCCAGCACAATGACGAAGAGCGAATAAACACCCCACAAAATGCTCAGTCCAAGTTTGTAAGATTGTCCGAAATCAGCCATGTCCAGCCAATGGATCAATTCACTGCTCAGTACCCACCAGATGGTGATGTGCAGAAGGGCCTCGAAAGGGATGCGCAGTTTCGCCTTGAGAAAATCCATGCGGACATACATGTATGTTACCCCCAACGTAAGGGCTAGCAGTGCAAGGGAAATATAGCGGATGCTGATGTGGTCAAAGCCGCGATCATAGAATTCTGCCAGGTCTTGACTGATGTAACTCTCTCTCAATTCGCTGAGGGCAAACAGCGCAACCAGGAGAAAGAAGAGGACGCCAACGATAGTGAAACCCAAGTTGATGAAGGCAAAAGTACGACTGCGAATCTTACGCATGTTGATGACCGACAGGCCTAAAACAAAAAGTAGATTGTAATTCGCCCACCATATTTTTTTGAAATCGAGGATGTCTGAGTTGAAGTACTCCAGCGGGTAATCCCCTTCATTTTGAGGAATGGTGAGTGAAGATGAATTGTACATCACGTTGAAAACAAGATCTAACTCAATCTTGAAGGCCATGTAAATGACTCCAATGGCAATGGCAGAAACGGCATAACGAAGACCTTTTATGCCTCCTGTTTTGAGCAAGTTCTCAGAATGAAATTTATCTTTTCTGTTGATGAAGAGAATGAAGAAATAGCCACAAACAAGAATGAGTGCGGTGATGAAATGTCCGTTTAAGAGCGGAGAATAGGCGTAGTCACTGCCGTATGAATAGTGACCCATCACTTCGCCCCAGTCATGCACAAGACTCAGTAAAGCCAGTCCCATGAGTATGAAAGAGAGCTTTTCGTAAACGGCAACGGCCTTCGTTCTCCCAATCCAGAAAAGCAATGCCGCTTCGACCCCCCAGAAAATGGTCACCCAATTTCCATCCAATTGAACAGGGAAGGTGATGGTCAAGAAAACCAGCACCAATCCGGTGGTGAGGTAAATGAGGTTTTTATCAGCAAGTTTGCTTTTATAGATGATGGCGCTAACGATGAAATGCAGAATTCCATTCGCCAGCGTGAAGACACCCAGGAGTTCGCTTCCTTTATCATGTTCTGAGAGAAGTGCAATGCCTATACCATAGAAAATGAAGGCGTTTCCGAAGAGCAACAGGATGTCTGAAACTTGAAAGAATTGCTTTTTAGACAGTTTATTCGCCAAAAATGTCACGTAGAATTGGACGAAAAACAACACTGAAAAGACCAAGGCGATGGTGAAATGCTTTCCTTCTGAATAGTCGAAAAGAAACCAAGCCAAGTAAATAAGCCAAGTTAGAGTGAACGCAACAATGAGCAGGGGCTTCCAGTTTTTTCGGAACGAAATAAACAAAACACCTGCATTGACAATGGCCATAAAGGTGAACATCACTTCTACTCTTCCAGAACCATCACTCAAGAGAAATGGCACAGCATATGCGCCTACCAGTCCAATGTGGGCAATGATTTGCTTGTTGAAATTCAACGATGCCAGCACGGTGAAGATGGTGAAGATCGTCATCAGTCCGAAGGCAATCTCTTGCGTGAAGAGGTCGTAATACGCATACGCAGAGAACGTAATGAAATACATAATGGCCATGGCTCCACTGACCAAAACCGCGCTGTAATTGAGGTACTTCTCTTTGAGTTTGAACCCAATTCCCAATAAGATAATTCCAGTAATGTAACCTAAGATGATGCGTGTGAGCGGACTGATTAAATCATGTTCAATGGAATATTTTGCGCCAATTGCTACTCCAATGATCAAGATGGTAATCCCAATTTTGTTGATGAGATTTTCACCAATAAACTTCTCTAGGTCCGACTTCGTTTTGAGTTTTTTCTTCGGTTGTGATGTCTTTACACGCTGAGATGTGGTGCCAGAAGGAGGCATGGCAATGCGCGTGCCTTCTTTTGGTTGGTTTGGCTTTGGGGCGAAAGGAGAAGGCGGTGTTTCCCCAGAACGAACAATGGGAGTAGGGGGCGGTGTAGCCTTCTGGGGTGCTACTCTTTGAGGCACAGATTCACCCTTCAATGCGCCAATTTCCTGTTTAATTGCTTGTACTTCCTGTGAAAAGGTCGCTTGCTTTTGAAGGAGCAATTCTAGCTTTTCAAGCAGCAGATTTAACTTATCATTGTTGTCAGTCATAGAAGCTCAATTAAGGCTTACCTCGTAATATGCGTGCCCTTTCAGGACGAAAGATAGGAATGTATAAGCCTTTTGTTGAAGAATTGACATTTCTTCTGAATTCAGGGTGAAAAGGTTGATAGCGAGAAGTATATAGCAAAGCATTTCCTTCAGATTTAATCCAAAGGAAGCACGCGTAAAATTTTCAGCAGCGTGAGATGCTTCTGTGGTATCTATTTAGAATTTAAAGCTCAAGCCAAATTTCGCACCACTCAACTGATTGTCTCCACCAACTTCAGCAAATGCAGACATGTTTTCTTTGAAATGGTATCTGCCGCCTATTGCAAGTCCAACCCTTAAGCCAGAAGCACCCGCACTATAGGTTCCATCGAAGCCATCGATTGACTCTACAAGTTTGGTGTTCCAGATGTAATAATTTAGACGCGCTCCAGCATAAAGATCAATGTCGTTTGGCATGTCCAATAGGTCATCGAAGTAATAATTCCAACCCCCTTGAAGTCCGATGATGGTGTGTCGCCAAGTTGTTTCACCTGCGACATAGGAAGTTTGTTTCGTCCGTAAAGAGCCGCCAAACATGAAACTCTGATTTTCAAACTTGACAGGAATTTCAACTGAGACAAAGAGTGGAATGCCCCAATTTGAGAAACCAACTGCGCCATTGATCATTTTTGAATCTGGACTTTGAGCGAACAACGAAGTGGTTGCCATGAGGAGCCCGAGTAGTGCAATTGAAGAGAATACGTTTTTCATTTCGAATGAGTTTACTCGGCAAAGTAAAGTAAATTCTAGGTGGAAAGAAAAGAACCGAGTTTTTGCTTTGACGCTTATTTGAAGAAGAGCTTCGTTTTGATGATGCGCGACTGATGCGGCCTTGAAATAGAAAATCCTTTTTTCTATCCCTTAGAAGTTCAGAGTGAAATTTCACATATAGAAGTTAAGGTAACAGATGATCATTCGTGTTTAATTTTAGATGGAGATTTGGATAAAATTTGGCAGTGGACGAAAAATACCCCGCTTTGGTTTTACTCCAATTTGTAGATGCAGCTGAAAAGAAACGAACGTTTACAAACCATAAACGCACGCTCATGAACTTGAAGCACTTTAAATTTAGCGTTTACTTTTAATTCAAAAATGGGCAAGCTTTCTTTGCTCCGCTTGGTTTGGACGGAGCGGGGGCGGGCGGGTCCCTCGGACAAAATACGGGTTCAATAGTAACCCAAGAAAAGTATCAAATCTGCTACGTTCACAAGGCCATCACCGTTTAAGTCACCCTCACAATCTAACCCTACACAGCCATAATTTCCAATGAAGACAAGGAGGTCATCTGAGGTGATCAGTCCGTCATTGTTGAAATCAATTTCTTGCGGGAATCCATCTTCTTCAATGGTGATGGTCTCTTGCACACAACACCCTTCTTGGTTGCAGACTACTACAAGGTATTCGCCCATTGCCAAACCTGAAATGACTCCTTGTGAATAGGTTTCGCCATTAATGGAAAGGATTTCGCCATTCCCATTGCTAGTTGAGAGCGAAATTGATCCATCAGCACATTCATCACACGTTGATGGAAGTACCTCTGCAATGTTTAGTTCCAATGGAGTTGCAGATAAGACCGTTACCGTTAGCGCAACGTAACAGCCATTTGAGTCTGTTACTTCTAAAACAGGTTCTCCTGGAGGCACGTCAGTGAGCAAGTCTCCGAAAAACAAAACTCCTTCAAAGCTCATTTCGTAAGGTGCAGATCCTCCAGTGACAGAAACCTGAAGTTCAGCTAATTCACCAGCGCAGTTTATTTGTGAAATCACTTCAACGTTCAACTCAATTGGTTCGCTTATGGCTACTTGTGCCCAAGAGGATGAGATTTCACCAGCAACATTAGACGCAACACATCGGTAAGAACCGGGTTCAAATTCCCCTGCCGGAATGAACAAGTCTGTCTCAGTTTGTTCTGGTAAGAGGTCACTGTTGTAATACCATTGAAACGACATCGGTTCAGAACCAGCTGCCACGAAGGTGATGTTGAGCGCTTCATCAGCACAAAAATCACCCCCAATTGCATCCTGAACTATTCCGGGAGGACTTATGATTGAACCGCCTTCAAACGCCCCAAGGTCAATGAATTCTCCTTGAATCCTCGTCTCTCCGTTGAAATCAAATTCAGGAATGGTTAAGCCTTCGGTCATCCCAGCGTCAATGCAAGGGGAGTCGTCAGCAAGAAATTCCCAGATCGCATTTAATCCGTCAAAAGCAGTTCCCGTTCCTGCAGAGGGATAAACAAAAAGAGGATCAACATCGATGTTGTTTTCCCACAACGCATAGGTGCTAGTACCAAGCAAAATTCCTTCTTGGTCACTTTCCCACAAACAGTTCGAAATGGAAGGTTCACAAGTATGCCAAATGTAGTCTTGTACAACAAGCGTTGTATTATCAATTGAGGTGTTTCCGTAAGCAATGCAGTTGTAGAAGAACGGATCAGAATCCCAATACAAACTGGCAACACTGGCTTCCTCTTCGGCAGCATTGTTGGCGAAAGTGCAGTTGATAAAAACGGGGTTGCTATATTGCATCAAGCGCATCACGCCACCCACATTACTTGTAGAATTATTGGCGAAAATGCAGTTCGAAAATTGTGATGTGACATAAGAACTTAGGACGAAAGCGCCGCCGAATGAAGTGGCTGTATTGTTGTTGAATAGGCAGCTTTCAAAGTTGACTGTTGAGTTGTCAAGCACGTACACGGCTCCGCCTTGTGAACCTGTGTTGTTAGAGAACCGACAGTTCGTAAGTGTTGAAACCACCTCTTCCTCGAAATACAAAGCTCCGCCACTTGAGTTGTTCGTGGAATTGCCATCGAATACGTCTCCATCAAAATCCACTAGACATTCTATTGTTCGAATAGCTCCTCCGCGATCATCAGCATGGTTTTCTAGGAAGATGTTATTGCGGTATTGGATGGTTCCTGCCAGCACATAGCCTTGCCAAATTGCACCACCATCTCCATAGACACTGTTGTTATAGAAAGTATTGTTTTCAATGAGTGGGACACAGTTGCTGTGAATCACAATTGCGCCGCCACCGCCTGCTGTATTTCCTTCAAAATAGTTGTTGCGAATGATTGGGGTTGAAGGGCCATTCTGCCTCCAGATGGAAATTGCACCTCCTGAATAGGTGGCGCTGTTGTTCAGGAAAATATTGTTTTCTATCGTTGGTATTCCATCCGAGATGTAGAAAACACCACCATCAGATTGATTGGCAGTATGATTGTCATGAAACTTATTTCTTCTTGCTTGGAACGAAGAATTATAGGTGTAAAAGCACCCAGCAAAATGGTTGGTGTTGTCAAACATTCTACTGTCTTCGAAAACCAGCTTATCTGTATTGATAGCACTGATTTTTCCTTGGTTCATCTTTGAAACCTTCACAAAAGAAAAGCGCACGGTGTCTGTAGATTCCGGAAGGGCATTCAAATCAATTCCTCTCCAATTGTACTCTCCGGTATTTGAGGTGAAGGTGATCGAATCTCCCAAAACACCCATGGCTGATAAATCACCTTGAATGAAGAGTTTATATGCACCGTCAAAACGCACTTCAACACCAGGCTCAATAGTCAATGACTCATTCTCTAGCACGGTAATGTCTCCCTGAACAATGTACGGATTGTCAGCGGCGGTCCAAGTGCCTGAAACATCGCCGCCAGGAATGTCTGTTGCTAAAGCTGTATTTGCTAGCGCGAAACAGCAAAGGAGAAGGACAATGGGTAAGAGCTTCTTCATCATCTGTCAAAGGTAATTTGAAATAGAGGATTCGTGTTTTCTTAACAAAGAAAAACCAGTCAACACTGGATTCTTAAACACAAAGATGGCGATGAAGTGGTTTTATGGTCAAAGGTGAAACAAAGAAGCAGGATGGTTTTGTAATTGGGATGTTTTTACTTTAAGGCACCATAATAAAACCTCTTTGGTACGGCTTAAAGTTCAAATATGCTTCGGCACAAAAAAAGCCCTGACAAACTCAATTGCCAGGGCTTCTAAATGATTTAGTAGGGAATTAATTCACTACAATTTTTTGAACTCCCATTAGCTGAGCGCCCTCGAACAAACGCACTAAATAGATTCCGTTCGAAATACCATTCAGCGAAAGCTGAGTGCTTCCATTGCTTGTTTGTTGCAATACGGTTCTTCCAGTAAGGTCTGTTAATTCAATGACGTAGTTTCCAGCTGCAACAGAGATGTTTACAATGCCAGAAGCAGGATTAGGATAAACATTCCATGCCACACCGCCGTTCTCAGTTAAACTTTGAACAACATTATCAGTGATGGTTACACAGTAATCTTCTATTTCTCCGTATTCCAACGTTTCACATGGTGTTGGTCCATCACCACCAAATCCACCAACGTACTTCATTGAAATACGCATGCGCGCAGAACCTTCAGGCGCAGTTGCTGGAATGGTAATCTGTCCCACTGCTGGCTCTTCCGAGCCACCCTCTGAGTCAAAAACAATTTCTGAATCTTCAAACGTTCCATTTTGGTTTAGATCAATCCAAGCAACAAAGTACTCTTCATATGTGAATCCATCAAAACCAGGAGTAAACGTAACGTTGTAAGTGCCTCCTGGGTCAAGCTCAGTAGTAATGTCAGGAGAGCTGGTGTAATCAATATAACCGCCATTTTCACCTGAAGTGTTGTCAATTTCTTCCAGCTCAACACGCTCAATCCATTCCTCCGTAGCATTTTCACTTCCAGTTTCACAGAAATCAAGATCTGCACAAGCGCCACATCCAACTGTGTTGAAGGTTACTTCTTCTGTAAAGCTCAAGGTTTCATCAGCACAAACAACCTGGATCATGATGGTGTAGAACGTACAATCTTCAAGATCACTAAATGAGTAGGTGTTTTCTGTAATGCCAGTAAATGTTTCAGAGACACCACCAACAGCAGAAAACTCGATGTTATAACTTTCTGCGGCCAAGATGCTTTCCCAAGTAACGGTTGCCGTTGAATTTGTTACATCACTTAAAACAATACTCTCAAGATCTGGATTTTCGCAGCAACCTTCGGTAGCGAAAGTTACGCTGTTGCTCCATTCGCTTTCGCCTTCTTCACAAAGGGCCATAACTTGTACTTCGTATTCAGTACACCAAACAAGATCTGTAATTGTATATGAAGGATCTGTTAATCCGTCAACGCCCGTCCATTCAGTAGTTCCAACTTCACGGTATTGAACAGTGAAACCAATCATTGAATTTAAAGAGCCCCAAGTCACGTTGTAGTTTCCATTTTCTGGAGTTACAGCAAGAGAGAAAGGAGTTAAGCAATCACTATCAGAACAAGCGTTCAAGATGAGGTTAATTGAGTTGTTGACGTTCAATCTTCCTCCGGTAACACATTCTCCTTCCAAGTTCGAAACAGCATCTGTTCCGTCGAATAACATCTGACGCACATAGTCAGCACCCGCTTGTGGGTCTCCTTGAACAAGTGCCATGAAAGACGGACAAGGTGTTGAGTAAATCAAAGCAATTGCACCAGCAGTTAAAGGTGAGGCGAAAGAAGTTCCACTTGTAGATCCATATCCGTTGGTTCCTTGCGTGGTCCAAACAGCTTCTCCAGGAGCTCCAAGGTCAATTGTAGTTGCACCATATCCAGAAAACGTTCTTACATCAGCACTATTGGTTGCAGTAACAGAGATCATGTAATCACTTGCACAAGCAGTAGGAATATCACCAACCACATCAATGTTCACGTTGTTGTTTGCAGTTGCACCGCAATTCAAGATTCCATTTTCTCCAAGGGTGTCATAGAAGCCGCACCAGAGTGGAATACTTGAAGCATCGCCATTGTCAATTCCCCAAGAAGCATTTGTTGCTACAACAAATGCGCCTTGTGCACCACCTGTCTCATTGTAAAGCATACGCATGTTCATGGCGTAGTCATATGCAGCAATCACACTTGCTTCGCTACCGATGTTTTCTCCGGCAACACTCATGATCTTCACATCCCAGTTCACTCCTGCAACACCAAGGTCGTTGTTCCCTTTTGCTCCAATCATTCCCATTACTTGGGTTCCGTGTCCACCATTGAAGACTCCAGAATCGTCATTGTTTCCAACATTCCATCCATCGTAATCATCAATGTATCCGTTTCCGTCATTGTCAATTCCATCATCAGGAATCTCTCCTTCGTTCACCCATTTGTTTCCTTCGAGGTCAACGTGGTTGAGATTTCCACCTTCAATTACACAAACAACAATCTCATCTCCAAAAGCCGTTGTACCACCTGTAGTGATATCCCATGCCTCTTCTGAATCAATGTCGTTATCTGTGAAATCATTGTGGTGCCACTGGCTGCCATAATCAGGATCATTTGGCGTCTCTCTCAAGGTTACATAGTGATTGTACTGCACAATCTCTACCCCAGGGTGCTGCCAAAAAATGCTTTTAATGTCGCGTGATTGGAAAGCATCTGCATCAAACGTAAACTTCCAGATCCTGGAATGTTTGCTGAGCAGTTTGCTTGCCTCAATAGAAGTTTCAACTCCATTGATTGCGCTTAGGTCTTGTGCAATCTGCGCTGGATCAGCGTCTGCACTAATTTGAACGAGAAGTTCTCCAGGAACATACGGAGACTCTTTCTGTGCTATACTCGTAAAAGCAACGAGCATAAAAAGGATAATAAAAATCTTACTCATGATATAGGTTTACGGTTTCAAACGCTTTCGCGCAGTAATATTACAATGAATAACGCGATTACCCTCTTAGGGATTCAACTGATAAGTAACCCATTGTTGTTGAAAATGCTCTATTCTCGGAAGTACAAACGTGCTACTCTGCGTGAAATACCTGCAATGATTTCATACGCAATGGTGCCTGCTGAGGCGGCTAGAGCGGTTATTCGGGGTTCGTCCCCAAAAACAATTACGGGGCTCCCTTCTTGGATTTCTGAGCCAGTAACATCTATCATAGTCATGTCCATACAAACGTTCCCAACTACAGAAAATTTCTTGCCTTCAATGAGCACTTCACCCTTTCCTTCACTCAAGCTGCGCGGAAAACCATCTGCGTAACCAATGGGAATAGTTGCAATTCTCCTTACATGATCCGCTTTTGATGCGCGGGTATAGCCTACACTTTCTCCTGCTTTAATTGTGCGAACCTGGGAAACCCGTGTTCGAAGTTGGCCCACAGGAAGCACATGGCTTTCATCTTCGGCACAAGAGGGAATACCATACATACCAATGCCAATGCGAACCATTTCATAATGTGCTTCAGGAAAACGCATGACGCCCGCCGTGTTGCAAATGTGGCGATCAATAGAGTACCCAAGCACGCTGATTGCCAATTGATGGTAGGTCTCAAATTGCTGAATCTGCTGCCGCGAAAAGGCTATGTGTTCAGGATCATCAGAAGCAGCCAAGTGACTAAGAATACTGGTCACTCTGATCTTTGGAGTACCTTCAATAACCGTTAGAGCATCCATTAAATTACTGTCATCAAACCCTAGTCTGTGCATGCCAGTATCAACCTTCAAGTGAATTGGGAAGCCGCTTTCTGGTACCGGATGGTGTCCTATTTCAGCAATAAGCGCTCTCAGCTGTTGAAGGCTGTAAATCTCTGGTTCAAGCTGATGCTTAAACAATAAATGAAAACTTGATTGATCTGCATTAAGCACGAAGATGGGTGTCTGAATGCCCTCTTTTCGCAACTCCACACCTTCATTGATGTAGGCAACTCCCAAGTAGTCAACCCGATTAAATTCTAGCAATTCAGCAATTTCGGCGGCGCCAGTTCCATAACCGTAGGCTTTGATCATGGCCATTACCCGCACTTCTGGCGACAATTGTTGTCGGTAAAAATTCAAATTCCGCTCGAGCCGGGTTAAATTGATTTCCAAAATGGAATCGTGCGCCTTTAGTTGCAATTCGCGAACAATCAATTCGAACTTGAAAGCACTAGCGCCTTTTACCAAAATACCCGCATTTCCAAAATCAAACTGGTCTAGCTGCGCTACCATTTCTTCGGTCGAACCAAAGTGAGCTGTTGACCCAATGAATAGATGCTTGTGGCTGAAAGATCTTGGCCCAATTGTAATCAAGAACGACAGATCATAGCTAGAAATTAGCTGATTCACTCTTTCGTACAGAATAATGTCTTCCACGCCCGTTTGCAGGATATCACTCAGAATTAGAATCTTTTTGGGTGTGTTGAGCTTGCTCAAATCATCTAGCGCTATTTCTAGTGCATTGATGTCGTTGTTATACACATCTGAAATAATCCTGCTTCCATTGAAGCCTTCTAAATGCTGCATACGCATTTCCACTGCATTCAAATTATGAATGCGGTCAATCAAATCTGCTTCTGAAACACCCAACTCAAGGCTCACAAGCATGCACAAGACGGTATTTTCGAATGCTGCTTTACTTGTGTCATTTACAGTAACACCTATGCGTTTTTTCCCCCATGTGAATTGTATTTGATTTTCGAAATAATCCTCTACAAAAAGGGTATGTGTTGTGCTTAAGGCAGACCAAGTGCACCGTTCACCTGCGAAGTTTGTTTCATCTAAAGCCTCGGTAATTTCAATTTGATCTGCATTGTAAAAAACCTTTTCGCAACCTTGAAAAAGCAGACATTTCTCCAGGGCCAGTGCCTTGCGATCTTTGAAATTCTCTAAATGGGCATTTCCTAAATGCGTGAAGATCCCTAAGGTTGGCTGAATCACTTTTTTTAGCAAATTCATTTCTCCGGGCAAAGAAACACCCGCTTCAATGAGCGCTAATTGATCAGCTCCATTCATCGCCCAAACGGAAAGTGGAACGCCAACTTGGCTGTTGAAACTACGCGGACTGCGCATGACTTTTAGGTCTGGGGACAACAACTGATGCAGCCATTCTTTAACAATGGTTTTGCCATTGCTCCCCGTAATGCCCACAACGGGTATGTGAAATTGATTCCGGTGCTGCGCAGCCAAAGCTTGTAGCGCAACCACCGTATTCGGGACCACAGCAAATGCCGCATCTTTGAACGTTTCGAGGTTTTGTTGTTCCTCAACAATGAAACACCTTACGCCTGAATTATAAGCGTCAAGAAGGTAATCATGTCCGTTGTGGTTTTCGCCCCAAATAGCAATGAAACAGGATTCTTTCGGATAGGAGATCAGCCGGGAATCAATAGATAAACGTTGAAATGAGAGCGAGAGATCACCCGTTAATTCTACGGTTTCTAAAAATGACAGCTCTTCGAAGGTGAATTGTTTGCCTGTCATAGGCCAAAGGTGTCTGGCGCGGAGTCGTCTTTTTCTTCTTTCCCTAATGCTGCTCTAATGGCAAGTATATCTTCTTCTGTAATGTAATTTGGGTCTTCCAAAGCCTGATAGTAGGCACCACGCGAAAGGGGAACGTACAAATCATTCTCACCCAATTCTACCAGCTTGTCACTTGATGAAAGTTTGTAAGAATGGTGCGCTAATTCACCCGTCTTAATGCAAATAGCATGAACTTTTGTTACAAATTCAGCCAAAGCCAAAAGCTGTGGCATGGGCCCGAACGGACGTCCCATGAAGTCCAAATCCAATCCGGCTATAATGACCCGAATTCCAGAATTGGCCAACTGTGTGCAAACGTTCGGGAGTTCATCATCGAAAAACTGCGCTTCATCAATGCCTATAACTTCTACATCATTGGCCAGCAATAGGAGTTGAGAGCTATGCGGAACTGGAGTAGATCGAATGGTGGTGTTGTTATGACTAACCACGTTTTCATTGCTGTACCTGCGGTCAACTTCGGGTTTGAAGATCTCTACTTTCTGTCGGGCAAATTGGGCACGACGCATTCTCCGGATCAACTCTTCAGTCTTTCCGGAAAACATTGAGCCACATATGACTTCAATCCATCCTTTTTGCTTTCCACGATTGTCAATACTTTCCAGAAACATAACGCAGTACAAAGTTAGCATAAAGCTTACTTTTGTTGCCAATGAGAATCGTATGAGAAAAGTTATTTATGCGCTTGCAGTAATTTGCGTTGCGCTTACAAGCTGCGAAAAGCAGCCAGGAGAGGGCGGTAAGGCCTTCATCAGGGGTAAAATAATGACCGAGGAAAGAACGGTTTTATCTAATCCTGCCTCCGCTCAATCACAATTTCCGGCAGCAGATGAGGATGTTTTTATCATTTATGGAGATAATTTTTCGCCAGATGACCGTGTTCAAACCAATTACGACGGTGAATTCGAGTTTCGTTTTATGCGCGAAGGAAACTATACCATATACGTCTACAGCGGAGATACAACAGGCCAAGCGGGAGTAGATAATAACCGCATGCCTATTTTATTGGAAGTAGAGGTGAATGACCGCAAAGAAGAAAAGGATCTTGGAACCATTTGGAGGTATGAAGACTTTTAAACTCTTTCTGACAGTAGCCTTTTTCGTTCCTGTAATGGCCCTTGGGCAATTCACAGATGGCGGTGTATGGGCAGGTGTTTCCCTGAAAAAGGATTTGCCTAATGGCTTTGATCTTGGTGTTGATATCCAAGGGCGAACAGAGATCATGGCTAGCCATTTGGCCACTGTTTTTACAGATGTTGAGGGGTCATATAAAGTCAATAAATGGCTCAAAACCTCAGTAACATATCGTTTCGGACTGCTAAACAGCCTTGAGGGATACCAAGCAACACGACATCGTTTCGCGCTGGATGTAAAAGTAGATCGGGATTTTGGTAAACCCAAGTTCGATTTTCGTGTGCGTTACCAAGCTGGACAGCGCTCTACGTCTGAAGAGGGGATCTCAGACTTGAGAGATGCCATTCGGTATAGATTAAAAGGTCAGATTAAGCTGATCAAAAAAACGGAGTTGGCCTCTTCATTTGAGTGTTTTCAAAGCTTAGATTTAACCCGCCATTCGCTAACAGATTGGCGATGGAAATTAGAGGTAGAGCGAAAAGTGAAAAAGCGGCAGTATGTGTCTGTTGGCTATTTGTTGCAACGCGAAATGAATACAAATGATCCGTTGACTGAGCATGTTGTGACCGTGGGCTATACGTTCGAGTTCAAATAACAGATACTTCGCCACTCACAAAAGATATCGCCTAAAGGAACGTTTATCTTTACCAGGTCAACAACTGCATGCAACGCATTCTCGCACCAAACAACCCTCTTTTTCGCGCCTTTTTTTTCGGGCTCGTTTTGGTGTGCGCTTTTTCCAACCTTCAAGCTCAAGAGCTTCCGGGGTGGAAAGAAAAAACGCTCCCAGTGGGAACTGACTCTCTGCTGCTAGATGAATTCATTGTACTGAGCACGTCAATCTCCTTCATTCCCCATCTTTCATCCAACTATTCCTTTCGCCCACAGACGGGGATGATGGTGTTTTCGCCCCCGCTTGAGGTGCCTACTGTAGTGCGTTACAGGACACTTTCACTCCCGCTTAACTTCAATTTCGCGGCAAAAGACAGCACCATGATTCGTCCTGAAGGGAGCGCAGAACTCCGTCCGTACATCTATCAATCTGACCTTTTCCCGCAAAATGGTTTTGAGCAAAGTTCATTGGTGAAGGCGGGGTCAATCTCAAGAGGGGTTACTTTTGGAAACAGCCAAGACCTCTCGGTAAATAGCAACTTGAACCTTCAGCTGAGCGGGAGAATCACTGATCGCTTTCAGGTTTTAGCTAGTATCACAGATGACAATATTCCCATTCAACCTGATGGGAATACGCAACAATTGCAAGATTTCGACCAAGTTTACATTCAGGTATTTGATGAGGCTTCGCGCATTACGGCGGGAGATTTCCAAATCGTTGAACGGGACAATCACTTCCTTCGCTATCAAAAAAGAGCCAGGGGAGCCACTGCAGAAACCACGTGGGGAGATAGTTTAAATCGATTTGGACTAGCAGCGAGCGCGGCTATTTCCAAAGGGAAATTCGCCCGAAATATTATCCAAGGAGTTGAAGGAAACCAAGGCCCGTACCGCTTAATTGGTGATGCCGGTGAACGTTTCATCATTGTCTTGGCTGGGACAGAACGCGTGTTCATTGATGGAAGGCTTTTGCAACGCGGACAGGCAAATGACTATGTGATTGATTACAATACTTCTGAAGTTGTTTTCACTCCGAAAAACCTCATAACCAAGGACCGACGAATTGTGATTGAGTTTCAATATTCAGATCGGAATTATGCCCGCTCTCTCATCCAGGGGGAGGCTTGGGGCGAACAAGGGAAGTACAGCTGGTTTGTGCATGCCCTTTCAGAACAAGACAGTAAAAATCAACCCCTGCAGCAAGACTTGGACCTAGAAGACCGTCAGTTTTTGAGCACAGTAGGAGATCAGTTGAATCAAGCAGTAATCAATTCTGTAGATAGCTTGGGCTTCTCAGATGACCAAGTGCTGTATGCCGTGCGTGATAGCTTGGGGTATGACAGTGTCTTGGTGTATACTGCAAGTCCAGATAGTGCTTTGTACCGCGCCATTTTTAGTACCGTTGGAAGTGGAAACGGTGATTACATTGAAGACGGATTCACGGCCAATGGGCGCATCTACAAGTGGATAGCACCAGACACCATTAACAGCGTCATCATTCGAAATGGTGACCATGCTCCGCTGCGTTTACTGGTAACGCCAAAGCGCCGCCAAATGGTGAATGGTGGTGGAACCATTCAGTTTTCAGATGACCATTACCTCACGTTTGAAGCGGCTTTTTCCAATCGAGACCTCAACACCTTTTCCACTTTAGACGGTGCTGATGACGGCGGATTAGCTCTTTGGACAGACTGGGGAGCTAAAAAGAAGCTGGGCGAAAAACAGGAGGTGAAGGCTGGAGTGCGCGTTTTTCATGAATATGTGCAACAAAGCTTTACAGAGATTGAACGCTGGCGATCAGTTGAGTTTGATCGTGACTGGAATATCCGCGGATTGGAACTTTCAAGTGATCAAAATGTGGCCGGAGCATCCGTTTCTATCGAAGACAAGAATGCAATTAAGGCTTCAGTAGAAGGAGCGTTTTTTAGTTCGGGAAGCGCTTATGAAGGCTACCGAGGGAGCGCTGATGTGAACTACAAAAAGGGAGACCGGATGTTGAATTGGAATGGAAGTTTCACTGAGAGCCAAGGGTTAATCAACTCGAATTTCGTGCGACAGAAAACGAACTTTCAATGGCCCATTGGCCCTGTAGTGGTGGGGTATATTGACGATTTTGAATCGAATCGATATCGAATTCAAGACACCCTAACCACAGCTGCATACCGCTTTCATGAATGGCAAACTTTCGTGGGAAGCAAGGAAGAAAAGAAACTGCAATGGAAGCTGTTTTACGGCGAACGAATAGATGAACTTCCATCAGGAAACGCACTGCTATTGAGCACCGAAGCGCAGCAGTATGGAGTTGAAGGAAGCTGGAATGGAATCGGGAATAAGCGCATCGCTTGGAATATAAGAAGACGTACGTTGACGGTTGTAGATTCTACCCTTTCGGCCCAAAGGCCAGAAGAAACATTGCTGGGGAGAATTGACGCGGGAGCTGATTTGTTTAAAGGCCTTCTTGGCGGACAGATTTTCTACGAAACAGGGTCAGGATTGGAGCAGGCAAGGCAGTTTATATATGTGCAAGTGCCAGCAGGACAGGGGACTTATGTTTGGGTAGATTACAATGAAGACGGAGTGAAAGACCTCAATGAATTTGAGATATCGGCTTTTGCCTTCGAGGCAGATTACATCCGCACCTTCGTCCCTTCTGATACGTATGTGCGCACTTATACCAACCAATTTTCGGTCAGCGCACAGCTTCAGCCAGCGCGGGTTTGGTCCAATAAAACGGGTTTGAAAAAGACCATTTCACGCTTTTCGAATGTGTTTTCTCTTCGTTTAGATCGAAAAACAACAAGAGATAAAGGCCTAGACAGATTGAATCCGCTTGAGACACAGCTGGCAGATACAAGCTTGCTGAGTTTGGGCTCCATTCTTCGAAATACCTTTTCATTCAACCGCACGAATCCGAATTTTGGGGTAGAATACACTTACCAAGACTTGGGCAACAAAACACTGCTCGCCAACGGGTTTGAGTCACGCGGGGATGAATACCATGAAGTGCGTTTTCGGAAAAAGGTGGTGAATGGAGTGACGGCGATTGTGGTGAATCAATCAGGACGAAAATCAGCAAATTCCGATTTCTTAGCAGGGCGAAATTACTTCATTGATTACCTCTCAACTGAACCTGAACTGCAATGGCAACCGAGCGCAACCTTTAGACTGACGCTAAAAGCACGGTATGAATCGAAAACCAATGATGAGGATTTAGGAGGCGAGGTAGCCACCATTTCAGACATTGGCGCTGAGGCGAGGTTCTCTGATCCTGGTAAGGGTATTTTCACCATGGAGTTCCACTACCTAGACATTGCTTATGACGGAACGGGCAACAATGCATTGGCGTTTGAGATGTTAGAAAGTTTAAATAGGGGCAGAAATGCTATTTGGACAGTGGGCATTCAACGCAGTCTATCGCGCAATTTGCAATTGAATGTGCTTTACAACGGAAGAACAGGGATTGAAGGAGCCGTAATTCATGCAGGCTCAGTGCAGGTGCGGGCTACTTTTTAAATGAGCAAATAGGTATAGCTTTTAGAAATAGACTTTAGAGCTCGTACTTGGATTTTAGCCGTTGGCCACCTAGGAGCGAAACGCTATTTTTAACTTCTAAAAGCTGAGCACGTCCAGTGCCCATTCATCTACAAAGTTCTTCTCTACGTTTACAAAGTTGTTGTCGGGGGTGTTGATTTGGTTCGGAGCTTTGCCGTGGGGAAAGGGCTAGTTCTATTCCTTAATAATAACCGCGTGCGTGCGAGGAAGGGGTGAACAAAAAAATCCCTGCTCAAGAGGGGAGAGCAAGGATTTAACAAAGAGAAATTGGTAAAAAATCGGGACCCTTATGAAGAGCCACGTCCTTTCGCGTTCTACAAGTCACTGAAGATCCAAATCTTCTGAACTTGCACGCTATTGTTTTTGTATTCATGGATTCTCATAACGTTCATTTTTAAGTTTTTCGAAACAACCTTAACCTTGATTGCCTTTACAATTTACATTGCATAAGCACGCAGCGAAAGGGTGACTTTAGGAGCGGTACGGTTTTGCCAATAAGCGGTATCGATTTAAAAAGGAGCGGTTTTCATTTCCCTTATTTTGTGTCTAATTCTCAGGTAAGTGGTTCGGTTCAATGGGTGAACGGTTCTGATTTCGGGCGAATGGAAGGATTAGAGAACTAGTCAACACAGTACAGCACAGCAATTTCTGCAGCGCGTTCCGCGTAAAAGCCTTGATCGTTCTGAATCTTTTCCAATAATTCACACGCTTCGTTGTCTTCTTTAATTTCAAGCAACTCTTTCGCCAAATAGAATTCACTTTCAGCTTTGAACGTCACAATCATCAATTCTGCAGATGACCTGAGGTAAGTGATGCTCGTTTCATGTCTGTTGAGTTCGCGCGCACAAATCCCACCATAAAACAGTCCGTTGGCATCTGAAGGGAAATGTTCAAGGATGGTGTTGAAACGCTTCATCGCCTTTTTGTAGCGGGCTAACGCAAAGAGTTCCATTGTTTCTTCCAGGTAGTCTACATAGGCCACGTCTTTTGTGTCACTGAGTATAATAACGGTTTTGTCATCTTTGCTCTGAATGCTTGCTGGGGTGCCGAGGTCAGGCGTGAATTGAATTTTCCAAGAGTTCGTTACACGAATACCCCTGTAGTCAACCATTTTAAAATCAAGTACATGGTAGATAGGTGCGCCCATCAACATAGGTTCGCGTTCATCTGCACTTTGAGAAGGTGAGTCAACAGAAACAGGGACATCTGTTTGGATGGGTTCAGGTGCAGGCGTCTTCCGCATGTATTCTTCTTTCAGTTCTTCAATCACAGGTGTTTGCACATTTGAAGTTTTAGGGGCTTCTTTTACCGTGAAGGTCATGCTGCTATCTGTCATTTTGCGTTCTACCACAACAGGTTCTTCTGCTTGAATGCTTTTTTCAGTGGTGTTCTTCTGCGCAACCTGTTTCGTCTCCGTTAGTGCGTTTGGCTCACTTCCTAGCATCACCCAAATAAGAATTGTAGTCACCATAATAATGCCGGGCACGAGCCACCAAGAACCGTTTGAAGTGCGGGTCTGTTGATCAATTCGCTTGCGAAGCCTATCTACCTTGTTTGCCGAAGCAGGATTGCTTTCAAAACCTTCAATGGCTTCAGCAAGAAAGGGGTCAGAAAGCGCACGATTTTCAAGCCAATGTGCTTCATTGCCGTTCGCCTCGCCTGAAATGTACTTTCGAAGAATGGCTTCCTCTTGTGAAGGGTCTATATGTGAGGTGTATTTATTCATTTTTGGTCAGCAACAGCTGCAAGTTTCGTTTTCCATTTTGAAGAAAGCTTTTCACCTTCTTCATGTCGTAGCCTGTGAGGTCAGCTACTTCCTTGTAACTCTTCTGTTCGAGGTAGAACAGACGAATACATTTTTGTTGTTCAGGATTCAATTGATCAATAGCATTCTCCAAAGCAACCAGATGTGCTTCGTTTTCAAAAGCCAAGGAAATGGAATCTTGATCGTCTTCAATTTGATCTTCCGCTTCGCGAACAAAGTGCTGCTTGTGCTTGCGCAGTTGCATCAGGCAATGGTTGCGGGTAACGGTGAAAAGCCAAGATTTGAAGTGAGCTACCTCATGCGTACGCAAGTCTTTGAGTAATTTCTCAAAAACCTGCATGACGGCATCTTCAGCGTCAGTTTCAGATTTGAGGTATTTCATGCACACACCAAAAGCGAGGTGGGCGTACCGCTTGTACAGTTCACCCACCAACTCCTGCTTACCGCGTTCACGGTAGTCCTCTAGGAGTTCATTGTCACTTAATTGTGTAATGCGTTTTCTGCCAAACATTGGCTAGGATATTATTTCTGTGAGTAAAACCACTCGTTGTAAAGGTCAAAATAATTTTTGGACTCTATGATGATCACTCCGCCGGTGAAATCTCCGTATTTGGCGGGTACTCCACCTGTGTATACTGAAACGCTGCCAATTCCTGAAGCGGGAATTCCTCCAAAACTTCCGTTTACTTTCATGCCGTCAATGATGTACTGCACTGAGTTGCCTCGTGCTCCTCTGAAGTAAAGCTCTTGGGTTACAGGATCTACCTTAATTTCAGCTGTACTTGCGGCTACTATACTTTTGATGTCACGCTTTGCCGGACTGTTCTTTAGGTCAGCGGCTAAAGTGATGATTTTAGACGTTTCCTCTGGGTTGATAAGGGGTTTCTCGTAACTCAATACGACAGCTCCCCCAAGGTTAACAGTGGAATCTACCATTCTAATGTCAGTCAGTTTGTTAGACTGGTCAGGCTTTACAAGCACACCTGTAAGTGTGTAATTCTTATAACCGGCATAGGTCACTTTTAGGGTATAGGTGCCAGGATTGAGTGGCTTGATTCTGTATTGACCATCAAGGTCTGTGGCAGCCATAATTTGTTTCTCTCCAGCAGCTGCGGTTACATACGCATTGGGCATTGGCTGTCCTCTTTCGTCCAAAACAACTCCATACAGTTCGCCCCAAGTTTGGGCAGAAGCACTCAGGGCGAAAACGCTCATCAGTGCAATTAGGATTCTCTTTTTCATACAATTTAATTTGTGGTTGCAGTACAACCGGGTTCTCAATAGGGGTTCTCAGCCCGAATTCCTTATTGAGATGCAGGATGGTGGGGGATTCCATAACTGTGCCTTAAAGCGCTGTGATTTAAGGCGAAAAAAGGAAGGTTTCTTGAGGAGGTCATGCTTGGGGATTCCCATACTCGACGCGCTCTTTACAAAGTGTCAAACAACCATTTCGCTTATTCAATTGTCTTACCTTTGAATCTACTTACAAATGGTATGAAACAGATCTGCGCAACGCTACTTTTTTTACTGACATTGACCAGTGCATTTGCCCATTCCCCTAGACTTTCCTTTGATTTCAGAGAAAATATAGGTCAGTGGCCTAGCCAAGTGCTTTACAAGGCATCTATGGGCGGAAGCACCGTTTTTCTTGAAGAAAACACCATGACTTGGGTGCTTGCTCACCCAGATGATTACGCTTTGGTGCATGAATCTTCTGAATGGGACAAGGCCACTTTGAATGCTTGGCAATTCCGCGGACATGCCTATAAAGTCAATTTCGTAGGAGGAACTACAGCAAATGTTGTAGGACAAGACGAGCAAAGTTATTATTACAATTATTTCATTGGGAATGATACAGACAAATGGGCTTCGTATGTTCAAGCATTCAGCGCAGTTCGCTATGCAGATGTTTGGGACGGAATTGGATTGAGGGTCTACAATTCAGCTGACCAGTTCAAATATGACTTCATTGTAAACGCTGGTGCGAATCCTAATTTGGTGCAACTCGCTTATGATGGCGTAGATGGAATGGAGCTTTCAAACGGAAACTTATTGCTGCACACTTCAGTAGGAGATGTGATTGAACAAGCGCCATTTGCTTATCAGATGAATGGCGCCGACATTGAAGAAGTACCTTGCTTTTACACCTTAGCAGACGGGAAAATGTCTTTTAGTTTTCCTGAGGGATATGACGAAACTAGAAAACTTATTATTGACCCTATTGTAATTGCATCAACCCTTTCGGGGACAGTTGGAGATAGTAATTATGGACATTGCGCGGCCTATGACATTGCGGGAAACATTTTTACCGGTGCGCGTTCTTTCGGCCCGGGTTATCCTACCGATACAGGGTCGTTTCAAGAAAATTTTGCTACTGGAGGTTTTGGAGTAGACATGGCGTTCAGTAAGCTTAACCCTGAAGGAACAGATTTGCTTTGGGCCAGCTATCTAGGTGGTTCTGGTTCTGATTTGCCTCACTCTATCATTGCGAATGACTTTGAAGAATTGTACACTTTTGGATCTACAAATTCAGATAACTTTCCTACTACCACTGGAGCATATGATGAAACTACAAATGGTGGGAATGACATTGCTGTAACGCACTTTTCAGCTGATGGAGCTTCGTTAATTGGAGGCACCGTTATTGGCGGCACAGAGGCTGATGGTACGAATGGAATCACCGGGAACTATGGAGATAACTATAGAGGTGAAATCGTTTTAGACTATGACGGCAACCCTGCAGTAGCTTCTTGTACAATGTCTCTGGACTTTCCCACAACAGGAGGTGCCTATGAGCAGGCTGCATATGGATCAACAAGCGATCAAGATGCCGTTGCTTTCAAAATGAACCCTGAACTAACCTCTCTTACCTGGTCTACTTATTTTGGTGGAACGGCAGGAGATGCCGGGTTTGGTATGCGTTTTGCCGTTGACGGATCATTCTATATGGCTGGTGGTTCAATGAGTACAGACCTTGAAATCACTGCGGGTGCTTATCAATCAGCTGCTACAGGAGGAAACACCGGATATATAGCCCATTTCAGTGCCAATGCGAATGATTTGCTCGGGTGCACATACTACGGTGGAGATGGAGATGACAACATTTTCTTCATTGACCTAGATAACGACGAAAATGTGTGGGTGTATGGTCAGACAGCCAATGATTTACCAGTAACAGACGGTGTTTATTCAGAACCTGGAGGAACGCTCTTCGTGACCAAATTCAATCCGGATTTAACTGATTTGATGGCTGGCACAATGGTGGCTGCTGGCACTTGGGGAAGTGGCGGGGTACCAATCGCCTTTCTTGTTGACCGGTGTGATAACATTTATATTTCGGCCCACGGCGCAGCTCCAGAGCTTACAACAACAGATGATGCCGTTTACACAACAGGTGGTTTTTACTTAGCAGCTTATGGACCAGAACTTGAAACGTTGGAGTTTGCAACCTACTACGGAGCCAACCATGTAGACGGAGGAACCTCCCGGTTTGATAAAAATGGAATCGTTTACCAAGGGGTTTGTACCATCGGTGGATTTCCAACGAATGCAGATGCTTGGGCTGATACACAAGATGGTTGGGACATTGGTGTGTTTAAAATGGACTTTCAAGTTTCAGGCGTAAATGCGCAATTAACAGCCAGTGCCGAAGCCTTGAATGGCTGCGCACCTCACAATGTTGATTTCAATAACTACAGTGTAGGTGACGTATTTGAATGGGATTTTGGCGATGGCTCACCCATGAATAATGAATTTGAACCATCACATGAGTTCACAGAACCAGGCGTGTATACGATTCAATTGATCAGTACTGATTCGTTGTCTTGTAACTTGGCTGATACAGCCTACCTCGATATTTCCGTTTCTGAGCCCGCAGATTTCATTGCGGCCTTTAACATTTCACTTAATTGCGAAGACCTTTCTGTATCCACTGAGAACTTAACAGGAGTTGAATGGCTCCAGTATGAGTGGGACATGGGTGATGGGACCGTCTTAACAGGTGAAGATGTAAATCATGTTTATGGCGTAGAAGGAGCGTTTACAATCACCCTAAGTGCTGTTGACAATGGATGTGTTGCTGATGATCAAGTAGAAGAAATTGTTGAAATAGTTGGCAGCGTTCAAGCGTCATCACTTTTTGATGACTATGAAGGGTGTGGCGAACTTGAAGTAAATTTCGAAAATACTAGTAACGGAATTACCTACCAATGGGATTTCGGCGATGGCTCTCCAGTAACTACTGAGGAGAATCCATCCCATGTCTTTGGCCCGGGACAATATGAAGTGAGCCTGACCGCTTTCCATCCTGAGAGCTGCAATCTGCAAGATGATACAACCCTCATGGTAACCGTTGGTGCTGATCAAGTAATTGAGGCCGCTTTTCAACTGTTGCAAACAGATTGCGAAAATCTACTCGCAGAAGGAACAAACCAAAGCATTGGTGCCAACCTCGCCTTTACTTGGAATATGGATGATGGCACAACCTATGATACGGAAGACATCAGTCACAATTATGGCTCAACAGGTTTCTACAACATTGAACTGCAGATTACAGACACGCTTTGCGATGCTACAGATACGCAAATACTGCCAGTCAATGTGCTTGAGGAAGTAACAGCAATCATCGGTAATCCTGATGTTGGAGGATGTAATCCCTTCTTAGCAGAATTCTCTAACAACAGTGCAGGAAGCAATTTCTATTGGGATTTTGGTGATGGTTCTCCAATTGAGGAAACTCAAATTGCTGTTCATGAATACGCTGACGCCGGTGTCTATGATGTGATGCTAGTTGTTGAAGGAGTAGGAAACTGCGGTGGTTTAGACACAACGTATGCAACGGTTACCGTGATTCAATCGCCTATTATTGATGCGCTCTTCACCATGGAACAACAGGGCGCTTGTGAAGCCATGAGTGTGAACTTTGACGATGAAAGTACCGGTGATGGACTCAATTACTCATGGGACGTGGATGGAATTGAATACAGCGTAGCACAATTTGATCATGTATTTAGTGGACCGGGCAATTACACCATTACTTTGCTGATCAACGAACCTGTTTGCGATGCAACAGATACTTTCACAGACCAAATTCAGGTACTTGAGGGAATTGAATTAGAAATGCCTGATGACACCTACATGTGCTTTTATGAAACGCAAGTGGAACTGACCGTTGACGGACCATCAGATGCGCAATACTTGTGGGACACTGAAGAGATAGGAACCTCAACCTTTGTCACTGAACCGGGGATCTACAATGTAACGGCTACCCTGAACAACTGCACTGATGCTACAGGGGTTGAAGTCATTGGCGTGGAAGAGCTAGAACTTCTTGACACGCCTAGAGCGTGCGAAGGCCTTCAGACATTACTAGAAATCCCATATGATCAAGGAACAAATTATCAGTGGTGTAACGGTGAGCCAGCAGACTTTATTTATGCTTCAGATGCCGGAGAATACTGTTACCAATTCACTGATGAATTCGGTTGCACACAGGGAGGGTTAGTCATTCTAGAACATATTTCGAAAGATGCTGAAGTATATATCCCAAATGCCTTTACGCCAAATAATGATGGAATCAATGATGTGTTCCAACCGGCAGCAGCAGATGTAAGAGATTACAGAATGACCATTTGGAACAGGTGGGGTAATCTGGTGTTTGAAACAGAGGACACTGAGGATTTCTGGGATGGATCAAATAATGGAAGCGATCACTACGCTCAGAATGAAGTATATACTTACCGTGTTGAATACAATGGAACCTGCAATGCAGAAAAGATTTTAGTGACAGGAAACGTGCTCTTAATGCGCTAGCCAAACGAAAGGTGAACGGATTAATGTTTTGAAATCCACAATTCAGCATTTTGCGGCTTGCCGCCTTCGCTTGTCATCTTCCAAACTTCAAGATGGGCAATGGACTTTCCACTCACGTGAAGGACATTGCCCACTTTTTGTCCGGCATCAACTTGATTTCCCTTTTTCAAAGAAACATCTGAAAGGTTAGTGTAAACCGTTTTGTACGCACCGTGTGTAACGATAATGTTCATACCAGCCCCAGGTATACTGAATACACTGGTCACTTCTCCGCCAAAAATTGCCATTACACCCGCTGCTTTTTCAGTGGTGATGTCAATTCCATTGTTCTCTGTTGTAATGCCAGGAATGGTTGGGTGAGGTTGCTTGCCAAATCTGCTGGTAATCACTCCTCTTACCACCGGCCATGGCAGGTTGCCCTTGTTCTGCTCAAACCTTTCAGACAAGATTTTACCTTCAGGAGTCAATTCATATTTCCCGTCGTTTTTCTTTTTTTCTGCCGCTAATTCTGCCGCAATAATCTGCTTAATCGCAGCATTGATTTTTTGACGCTCAGCCTCTTGCTGCTGCTGCTGTTTCCTCAGTTTTGATTCCTCTTGCTTCAACTGAGCAACCACCTTTTCACTTTTCTCTTTGTCACCAGCGAGCTTTTCCGTTTCCTTTGATTTCTCAGTGAGTAAGATCTCTTTGTGGTCCTTGGTGTTTTCAAGCTCAGTAATGCGGGCCCGCAGACTCTCTTGGGTGGCTCTGATTTCGTTCGCCTGCCGCTTTCTGAATTCTGCGTACTCTTGCATGATTTTGAAACGCTTATAAGCTTGGTTGAAATCTGCTGACGCGAAAACGTACATCAACTCATTGTGACTACTTTGATTCTTGTAAGCTTGATAAATCATCGCAGCGTACTCTTCTTTCATCAAAGCAATCTTACTCTCCATCTCATGTATGGAGCGGTCTGAATTGGCAATTTCCTGTTGAATGTCTTTCACTTCCCGCTCAAAAGAACTCAGTAACTGCTGTCTGTAACGAATCTGCTCGCGAAGAATTTTTAGTTCTGAAAGGGCCTCTGATTGGTTGCTCTCCGTTTCTGAGATTAACTTTTTGGTGTAGGCTATCCGCTGATTCAATTCATCTCGTTGTGCCTGAAGCTGAGCTTTTGACTGGCCATAGGAGATAAGTCCGAAACCTATAAAGATCAATAAAAGGATACTACGGCGTGTATTTGCGTTCATAGTCTTCAGGTATTTCAAACGGAAATTCATACTCTTTGTTCAGCTTTATTCGGGTGATTTTAAACCCGAATGTTGAGGTGCCATCAAGTGTAGAAAGGGTCATCTTCGTTTGTTGCGGATAAGATTGATCATCGATTTCTTTGAAGTCATCATGTTCAATCGTGACGCTTCGCTTGTAATACAAATCGTCAAACATGGTCTTCACTAAACGGTAATCATACCCATCGAACCAATACCGCTTGAGCAACAAGTCTTCCTCATCAGAACGCTTTAGAATACGTTGATATTTTTTGTAAGAGGCATCAATTTGCAACGAATCATCAGGTTCAATGGCTTTGTCATCCATTCCAACCACCTTCTTCATCTTCCGATTGTATTTTGAAATCAGCGCATATTGCTGCTCATCAACGCGAGAAGAGAATTTGTCGCTTTGGGGATCTAAGTCAACAGGATTCCCCAAAAGCATATTTTGAATCATAGAGAAGTCAATTTCAGACTCAGAAAATTGACTCATCTCATCAAGCCTTCCCAGAAAGTAGTGCTTGTTGTTCGGGATTTTAGAAATGTACTTTACAGAATCAGGAGTGATTACCACGCGAAGTACTTCAACTCCAAGGGCAGGACTAATGCTTATCCAAATTATGCTGTCTTTTCGCATGCGTAAGTTGGCTTTGAAACCTTGCTTTCCGTCAGACGATTTGACATCGGCAGAGATTTTCATTCCCACCCATTCAAATTGAAACTCATTCTGTTCATACCTAGAAAGCACTGCTCCAGAACTTCTGTTCTTAAGCGCCTTGCCATGTGCTAATCTGCGTTCATTTGAACAGCCACTGGCCAGTATACTGAACACTGAGATGCAGGCAATGACCCACGTATGTATCCGATTAATTCGCATGGTATACGCGCTCTGATATTTTACGTTCTAAGACCTCAGATTTACTTCCGCGGTCTAAAGCTTTCTGCCAATACTCTATCGCCTCATCTATTTGATTGAGGTGAAATAGCACGTCGCCATAGTGTTCTAAAATAGTTGAATCACTTTCACCACCGCTGTTCCGTGCCTTCTCCAGCCAAGTGCGTGCTTCTTGAAACTCACCTCGCTGGAAAAGAATCCATCCATAAGTATCTTGGAACGAAGGGGTGCCAGGGATCATTTCATTCGATTTCAAAGACAACTCAGCCGCACGTGCCAATTTTGTATTTCGAACTGAAAGGTAATAGCTGTAGTTATTGAGGACGAAGGGGTCATTCGCATAAAGGGCGATGGACTTTTCAAATGCATCGTCTGACTTGGAGTATTGTCTGGTTTCATTGAATGCTTCACCCAAAGATGACCAATAACTGGCCAGCATCTCTGTGTTCTCAATCACGTAAGCTTTGCCCGTGGTCAGAGCGCGAACGGCTCCTTCTGCATCACCCGTTCGAAGCATGGCGTTTCCTTCTAGTAGGTAAAAGTCAGGTTGAGTCGGGAAAATGCTGCGTGCTTCACTTGAATGCATGAGCATTGATTTCCAATCTGAGATTTGTGCGTCAAGTGAGATTGTTTGATGCCAAATGAGGGCGCGGGACGGGTCTTGTTCAACTGCTAACGCGAAACGATCTCGCGCCTCCGTGTACTTTCCTTCTTGAACAAGAAAATCACCCCACATGGCGTGTGTTCTTGGATCATTCGGGTGGCATTCTTCAAGTAAGCCTAAAAGCTGTTTGGCCTTTACCTGTGCACTCATGTTAGTTGCTGCAAGGTTGAAGTACTTCAACAAGATACCTATCTTTTCATCTATGCTCACTTGTGGGTCTTTAAAGGCAATCCCCAATGACTCCCAAGACGCATCATCCTTGCCTTGGGCAGCATACATCCTTGAAAGTTGTAAGTGTGCTAATCCGTTTCCGGGGTCTCTCTCAAGCAACTGCTGTAAACAAACAAATGCTTCGTCATTTCGTCCCAGATCAAAAAGCAGATTCGCTTTTTCGCCATAGAATGAAGGCTCATCAGGGAACTCTGCAATCAGTATATCCATGTCTCTCAGCGCGGCATCTGTATTCCCCATGATCAGGTGAATGCGTTGCTTTTGGAAAGTGACTTCTGGCGAAACCCCAATTTTTTCTTCCAACTGATTGTAGACCTCAATTGCGCCTTTTCCTTCTTTGCGAAAAAGATAAGTAGATGCCAAATCATAGTAGGTTTCAATGTCGTCTGGACGCGCATCAATAACCCACCGCAACTCTTTTTCAGCATCCTCATGCATGGCATATTCCATCAAGAACTCTGCATGGGTCTTGTGGTACCAATAATTTTCTGGTTCCAGATTGATGGCTTCATTGATGCCAGCTAATGCTTGCTCTTTTCGATCACCCACGAAGTCAATTCGAGCCAACTCGTAATGAGGAGCACTGTTGAGTGGATTCAGATTTTTGCATTTGGAGAACGCGGCATAAGCTTTCTCTTTATCTCCGTTATTTCGATGCTGAATGGCTGCAAAGAAGTGTTCTTGAAAAGCAACAGATTCATTGCTCGAAGCAGTTTCTTTGCTGGAATTTCCAGATGTTTTGTTCAGCATAGAACATGCACTGAGCAGTATGCTCAAAAGCGCAAAACAACCGATATATAAGTGTTTTTTCAATTACTTTCCTTGTGTTGAATAATCTCCCAAACTCACTACTTCAGAATCCAGTAGGTACTCCACGTGGTTTCCGATCATTGAATTGTTGATGTTAGCATTTTTAACAGTGGTAGAGGTCTGAATAATAGATCCTTCTATGACTGATTTTTCAATTATGCATCCTGCTCCAACAGATACATGCGGACCAACAATGGAGTTTTTAATTGTTACTCCTTTGCCCACATAACAAGGCGGAATAAGTACGCTATTTTCAAGTTTCAAATCAGCCGCTACTAAGCCTTCCTCATCCGCATGGTAACCTAAAATGCGACTATTTGTTTCAACAGTTGCATTTTTGTTTCCGCAGTCCATCCAGTCATCTACCTCTCCAGGAACAAACTTCATGCCTTTCTTGGTCATGTTCATCAGCGCATCTGGCAATTGGTATTCGCCCCCTTTCATCACCTTGTTGTCAATAAGGAATTGGAGTTCTTCGGCTAAGTTCTGACCATCTTTGAAATAATAGATGCCAATCATTGCTAAATCACTCACAAAAGTGGCCGGTTTTTCAATGAAATCAACAATGTTGTTATCGTTATCTAGCTTCACCACGCCAAACTGCTCAGGATTTTCAATTTGCTTTACCCAAAGTACGCCGTCTTTGTCATCGTCCAGGTTGAGCTTGGCCTTAAACAGTGTATCTGCAAATGCAACAATCACTTTTCCAGAGAGGGAAGGTTTCGCACATAAAATAGCATGAGCTGTGCCTAACGCTTCTTCTTGATGGTAGATAGAACCTTTCGCCCCCAGTTTTTCAGCAATGGCTATCAAGTTTGCTTCTACTTCGTCACCGAAATCGCCAATGATAAAAGCAATCTCTTCAATGGGCTCATGGGCAATGGCAGCTAATTCTTCTACCAATCGTTGAACAATTGGTTTTCCTGCCACCGGAACAAGTGGTTTGGGAACAGTTATGGTATGCGGACGCATTCTTTTTCCCATACCCGCCATTGGAACAATGATTCTCATGTCTATTATTTTTTTCCTGTGCTGCCAAATCCGCCTGCTCCTCGTTCAGTTGAGGAGAGTTCAGAAACTTCAGTCCATTCAGCCTGTTCATACTTTGCAATGACCAATTGTGCCACGCGTTCGCCATTCTTTATGACAACTTTTTCATTCGAGAGATTCACTAAAAGCACCCCTATTTCACCTCTGTAATCAGCATCAATAGTCCCCGGGGCATTCAAAACGGAAATCCCTTGTTTGTAGGCCAATCCACTTCTAGGACGTACTTGCGCTTCAGTTCCTGACGGAAGCGCAATGTACAACCCCGTTGGAATCAACGCCCTTTCCAATGAGCCAAGTGCTACTTCTTCTTTTAGGTTAGCTCGAAGATCAAGACCCGCACTCTGAATGGTTTCATAAGCAGGTAAAGCGTGTTCTGAACGATTGATGATTTCAACTTTCATGAGCTACAAAGTAAGTTAGAGCAAGCATGTTAAACACACACCTGCAAATGGGATGTCCACGTACACGTGTTGATTTATTTACCAGTAAAGATTGGCTTTCTTTTTTCTAGAAAAGCAGTGGTCCCTTCTTTGAAGTCTTCTGTGCCGAAACACTCACCAAAGGCAGTGATTTCAGCTGTAAAACCATCTTGGTCATGCGCCACTCCTGCACGAACAGCATTGAGGGCTTGCGTAATGGCTGATGGTGATTGCTTTGAGATCTTTCCTGCTAACTTAAGCGCTGCCGGCATTAGTTCTTCAAGCGAAGTAACAGTATTCACCAATCCCCATGACTGTGCATCTGTAGCAGAAATCATTCCCGCCGTACAGATCATTTCAAGGGCTTTGCCCATGCCTACAAGTCTTGTAAGACGCTGTGTGCCTCCATAACCAGGGATTACCCCCAAAGATACTTCAGGAAGACCCAGCATGGCATTGTCAGAGGCCAGTCTCATGTGTGCTGACATTGCCAATTCCAATCCGCCGCCTAACGCATAACCATTGATGGCAGCAATAACTGGCTTGGTCATGCGCTCTATTTTATTGAAAAGAATTTTATGTCCTTCAGCGCTTAATATTCGCCCTTCTTCTTTAGAGAAGTTGGCAAATTCTTTAATGTCAGCCCCAGCAACGAATGCTTTTTCACCGCTTCCTGTAATGACAACTGCTCGAACGTCATTGTTGTCTGAAAGTTGATCAAGTACTTTGCTCAATTCCCCAATGGTCTCAGAGTTCAGGGCGTTCAGTTGCGCAGGTCTATTGATGGTGACAACGGCTACGTGATCTATATGTTCTAGAAGAATCGTATTCATAGGTGTGTTTTGTGAGTGTAAAAGTATTGAAAACAAAAACGCCCCACTAGAAAGTGAGGCGTTCTCTTATCATAGGTTGGGCATTAGCGAACAATCTTCACTGTAGCAACCACTACTCCGTTCGAGGTAAGTGTTGCTAAGTAACTTCCTGCAGCAATCCCATTAAATGCAATTGTTTGTTGCCCTTCAGCGCTGTTCAATCTTTCAGATTGGATTAGCTGTCCTTGAAGGTTGAACAACTCAAAACGAAGGTTTTCCATCGCTTGTCCAAGCACTAGCTCCATTCCATTGGCTGAAGCGTAGAACTGAAGGGTACCTTCTAGCTCATCTACTGCAATCACATTGTCTACAACTACCAATGTTTGGTCAGCAGCAGAACACGTTTCGTTGCTGGCCATGGCAGTGAATAGGTAGTTGCCAATTTCTGTCAAGGTCAAGTTCAAGGTAGACCCGGTTCCAACTTCCACTCCGTTTTCGAACCACACAATGTCTATAGCATTTTCAGCTTCAGCAGTGAGCGCAACGGGAGCTAGACCATTTTCAAGCGCCGCAGTGATTTGTTCTGGAGTAACGATGGTAACAGCATTAAGATCAAATAATTCAATTGACTCTGATACTGAAATACAAGCAGTTTCAACTGTTGCAATGTAGTTTCCAGACTCCAATCCGTCAATTACGAAGTTGTTTCCTTCTACTGTGCTGTTGAAGATTTCAGTTCCTTCCAAACTAAGTATGATATTCATACTTGTTGCGTTCTCCACTTCAAGTTCAATCCAGCCTTCAGATGTCCAATCGCAATTACTCGCCTCAGATGATTTGCTAAAGGTTTGAACTTGAGCTTCGTCAATAATAAATACTTGTTCTACTGAAGCACAAGCAAAATCACTATTGCTCAATACAGCTAGATAGTTGCCCATAGGTAGGTTTTCTAAAACCGTAGAAGAAGTAAATTCTTCAGAACCAATTTCAAAATCTACTTCATTGAACCAAGTTACATTCCAAGTACCATTTCCTGGAGCCAGAAGTTCAATGGTCGCATCGTCACTTCCAAAGCAAGAAATAGGAGCAATTTCTGAAGTTACAGGAGCGCTCAAGTGGATGATGAATTGTGTGTTTACTTCGTTTACGTCCAATTCAACTGTCCATGCAGCGTCATCACCAATAGGAGTAATGATTCCGGTAGCGGTATTTTCGATAGAGATACAAGATGTAGCTGGAATTCCAAATGCTTCATCAATGCTGAAAGTATATGTTCCAGCAGTTCCTGCAACAAGTTGAACTGGAATAGAAACGTTTGATTCTATTGAGCCCAACGTATTGTTTACCATGTTCAGACCATCAATATCAAGAGTGCTAATTGCAGCACTTGCAGAATTGATTGAGCCTAGTTTGTGCGCATCGTATGCGTTTTCATAGGAAGCGGTTGCTCCTTCGGCGAAGCTGACAAATGCACTATTTTCGAATCCTTCTCCTTCAATTTTTAATGAGATGAAAGAAGCCGCTTCCATGCTTCTTTCGAAGGCTTGTCCGGAAGAAGATTTTACGCTTTCTTCCCACTGAAGAATGGCGCCAAGGGCGTCTGCTTTGACCCAGAAAGATTGATTTGAAGCAATGTAACGCGAAGCAGAACCAACTTGTGTGTTTCCGTTTCTGCTTAGGTAAGCTCCAGATTCTGCATCAAAAACATAGAAAGTTGAAACATTGGTTGAAAGGGCAACAATGGCGTCCCAATCAATTTCTGACGGATAGCGGTTGGTCACCAAGTTCCATCCATCAATGGCAGTTCCTTGGAAGGCGTTGTAATTAATAGGTTGAGAATAACTGCCTTTCTGAATTCCTCCGGTTAAATCAATTGCTTGAGCAGCCTCAACCATTAAGATCATGTAGCCGCGGTCATTTTCCAATGCGTTTGAAACATCGCCTGTCATTTCCCAGCCGTCATTCAATTGTCCATCAATGGTTTCGTCGTACTTCTGAATGTTGTTCACGCTGTACCCAGGGTAGTCTGAGCCAGTAAAACCAGTGGTCACAATGTCATCAGCAAGATCGGCAATGGTCAATCCGGTTAACGCCGTTCCTATGTTTACCCAGTTTTGATTTCCAGCAGGAATGTAACGTTCCATAGTAATGTTACCAAGAAGGTCAGCGCTGTTTCCAAAGGCTCCAATTGAGCCTGTGCCTGAAGCATCAGATTTAAGTGTGAGTGCATTTCCATTTACATCAAATGTTCCTTGCTCAGGATACATCACATTCTGGATGTCTAGGGCTCCATCAAGTGAAACGGTAGATCCGTCGTTCTCAATATGCAGGTCATAAAAACCATTGCTACTAGCACCCCCAATGGTTTGTGCACTATTTCCCTTCATGGTTACGGAACCAGAAGAGGCTGTAAAGCTTCCGTCATTTGTCCAATCACCGTAGGTTTTAATGTTACCAGCTGCGCCGTCAAGGGATGCGCCACTTTCAATGGTCATATTGCGTGCAATCACATCAGCATTCAAGGCAACGGTATTTCCATTTTGAACGATCACGTTTTTGAATCGGCCGAAGTTAGCCTGACCTCCGGCTCCAGAAGGATTGTCAAGAGACCAGATGTTGTCATCAGAATTTCCATTCCCAACTGAGTACCAGTCTTGGAAACAGCCGTATTGCTCTACTTTGATGTCGTCAATACGCGCCTTGTTCACGTTGCCAACAGTCACAATTGCAGCATAACTAAAGTAGTCTGCGATGAGGTAAGTTGCCTCCAAAGCCGTTCCGGCAGCAATCAATCCAGCCCCGTCTTCTTCGTAAAGAAGTTCCCAGTTTCCGTCTTCATCTCTGGTAACTTCAATGCCTAGAACGATGTTCGTACTCCAGTCATAAGCAGAAGTGATCACATCTGTGTACACACCATTGTCAATGCGCACTAGGCGCAGGTTATCTGTTGCGGTTCCGAAGTTCACACCTACTGCATATCCGTCTAACGTGGCGCTGAATGCATCCGATTCATTTCCAGAGATCACCGCCATTACCCAATTGTTCGAAGATGTTTCAGTACCTCCAAACTTCAAGTTGAAGTTCCAGGTAGTTTCTGCTCCACGCAGTTCCATTGCATTTAAAGGGTAAGAAATGTAATCATTTGCTGCAATGGTTTGGGTGTGGCGAAGGTCATAGTCTCCTGAGATGGTGGCGATCGAATTGACCGTTTCCCATTGCGTAGTGTTTTCCCAACCGGCAAGGTCATTGTCTTCCCAGTTTTCGTTGAACATCACTTCAGTGCCACTTTCATCATCATTAAGATTAAGGACGAAGGTGTTAATAATTCCGGCATTCGCTTCGCAGCCTCCGCTGGTATTTTGAATCTCAAAAACAAGGGTTTCATTGCGTTCGCAGGCGGTGTTTCCGGTAATGGTTACGCTCAAAGTTTGAGCTGTATTGTCATTGGCCGGGAATGTTACCGTTTGTGTTGTGTAACTCCCAATTCGCGAAGCATCACCGCTTAATAGCACAACATCGAAAGCTGTTGCACACCGATCGTCTTCGTCAGAAATAGTGAATGTAAGATCATACGTACCGTCAACATCCCCTTCGGTTACGGTTGCACTTTCAGCCGAGAAATCAACTTCTGTTCCGGCTCCCATTAGAAGGTTGTCAAAGTAAAGTCTACGCGCATCACTTGTGTTGGTGATGTTTGTGCTTACCGCGAAAGAAGTTGAGGTGGTGTAAACATTGTCTCTTGTTGTTGCACGAAGGGTTGTTGCGTCAGTATTGTCAAAACCTTGATCTGCGTACAAACTCCAATCTCCATCCGTTGTTCTAACAACTTTCAAGGTGTATCCTGATTCGGCGTCAAACAACAAAGGATATGCGAGGCTAACGAGTGCTGCTTCTGATAGGCCATCTTGGCGAAAAAGGCCGAAGAAATCTCCAGAGGTGTCACTCACCCATTTGATGAAATACCCATCGAAATTCATGCTTCCGATCTTCATGTCATCAGCAGTTGATGAGCTTGATGAGAGCACTACAATAAAGTTGTTGTTTGCACTTGGAAGCCATCCGTTTCCGGTTGCGACACTAAATTCCCAAACACCGTAGGCTTGAGTGCTTGGAAGAACAAGTGCTGCATCTCCAGTGGTTGCATTGCTTACGAGGGTGGCGTCATTGCGCGTGGCAGCGGCGCTAATATTCGCGTTTGAACCGTTGCCTGCAGTAGATGCTGCATCCAAAACAGACCAGTCAGCTGTGTCACCATTCCAAACAGCTCCGTTGGTGATGTCTCCATCATCAAATCCATCTGTTCCTACGGTGAATTCCGCAGTAAAATTTGACCCTGTGTTGTTGTCATATTTAAATTCTGAACAACCGCCCACGTCATCTCCAATGGCCTCCCAATAGACTTCCAGGATGTAATCTCCTTTTGTTAGTCCGCTTAGAAGGTCAATTCCAGCGTTGGTCGTTTGCCAGCGTTGATCACCAGGGTTGGCTAAGTTTGATTCGAATGATAGAATTACAGAATTGAATACTCCAGGTGTTTCACATTCTTTGTAAACACGGTAGTAAATGCTTCCTCCACATACGTTTGAACTTCCATTCTTGAAGGTTTTGAGTTCGCCCCCATTTAACGTAAACGTATCTCCAGCTCTAAAAAAGCCGTAATACTGTCCTTCATAAGTTGTTCCTAGATCGGGGTTGTTTCCACCAGCATAGAAGCTGTTTCCATCACCATAATCTAATGTGGCATAGGATTGGAAAATGTCCCAAGCGGCTGAGACGTTTAGCGCCGACAAGAGTACGGCCAGCAAGGCAAGTTTTCGTAGCATGATGTTTTGGTTGAAGTAAATTAGTCAAACGCGATTAAGGGTCAACAAAATCTGCAGTAATCAAATATACTAATAACTTGGGAGTCAGTCAATAGGGGATGTTGTTTCTGGGATACTTGCCAGTAACTTTTGAGTGTAGGGGTGTTGTGCATTGGTGAAAATAGCGCGCGCGTTGCCGCTTTCCACAATGCTACCAGCTTCCATTATTAAAAGGCGATCACTCATAAAATGCACCACATGGAGGTCATGAGAAATGAAGAGAAAAGTGAGGTGTCGCTTTGCCTTTAGTTCGTTGAGCAGGTTTAAAACCTGGGCTTGCACTGAGACGTCAAGCGCAGAAACAGACTCATCAAGAATGAGCACATCAGGCGAAGTAGCTAGTGCCCTAGCAATGACCAAACGTTGTCTTTGTCCGCCACTAAATGAATGTGGATAGCGCGAAAAATGTTCCTTTTCAAGACCTACTTCGGTGAGTAATTCATTGGTTTTCTTGTGGGCTTCTTCTTTAGAAGAGCAGGTTTTGCTCACGAGTAGCGCTTCAGAAATGGACTGACCCGCAGTTAACCTTGGGTTCAAGGATGAATAGGGGTCTTGAAAAACCAATTGGATGCTTCGCGAAGCACCTTTCTTCCATTCAATGGAGCCGCTTGTAGATTCAATGAGCCCCATGATCATTCGGCTTACGGTGCTTTTCCCACATCCACTTTCGCCAACAATACCTAAAGTTTCACCTTTAAAAACATTAAAGGAAACGCCCTTGACCGCTTCAAATACGGCGGTAGTCTTCCCAAATAAGTTCTTTTTTATGGGGAAATGCTTTACTAAATCCCGAATTTCTAGCAAGGGAGAAGCAGAATCAATTTCAGAAGTGTAGTGTTTTGTCTCTTTTGTTTTGTTCTCAAGCACTGATGCAAGTGTAGCAAGCTGAATGCGGTCTCCGTTTACCGGAGGTTTGCAAGCCAGTAGCCCTTTTGTATAGTGGTGGCTAGGTTTTTCAAGTACCTTTTTTGCGTTACCCATTTCTACCACATGACCTTTATACATGACTGAAATTTCATCTGATACTTGCGCTACTAGGTCAAGGTCATGAGAAATAAAAATCATTGACAATCCTCTTTCTTTTTGGAGTTTAGCTAGTACATTAAGAATCGACTTTTGCACGGTGACATCAAGCGCTGTTGTGGGCTCATCTGCTATGAGTAGCGCGGGTTCTGCGGCAAGCGCAAGAGCAATAACTACCCGCTGTTTTTGTCCACCTGAGAGCTCATGCGGATATCTCTTCCAAATTTCTTTTGGCGAAGGAAGTTCAACCTCTTCAAATAGGGAAATGACTTTTTGTTTCGCCTTTTCAGCGCTTTGGTGGGCATGTGCCAAGATGACTTCTGCCACTTGGGCTCCGCAGCGCATAGACGGATTTAGACTTGTCATTGGTTCTTGAAAAACCATGGCCATTTCTCTTCCTCGCAATTCTTTCGCTAAAGCGAAATCATTTATGAGAAGGTCCTGGCCTTTGAACAGGGCTTTTCCGTTGGTGATTTTTGATATTGCAGCGGGTAGGAGCCCCATGCATGCAAGTGAAGAGACGGTTTTACCAGAACCTGATTCACCAACGATACCCAATACCTGACCTTTTTTTACTTGAAAAGAAACTTTTTCAACGGCATTACCCCATTCGTTTCCAGACCGAAACGAAATGGTGAGGTCTTTTACATCAAGAAGAATGGATTCAGTTCCCGTATTCATGAAAAACAATGGAAATGTATGGACGTTCGGCTTCAATACTTTCGTCAACCATGCTTACTTCTACATCTTTATTTCGTGCACTTTTCGTCTTCCACATGGTGAAGCCTTCATCTTCTGAGGAGCCACCAAATTTGGTATTGTAATAAGCGCGAAATTTAGAGAAAAGTGTCTGAGCTTGTTCGTTCGTTTGCGGGAAGACGTCCAGTTCAATTACGTAGAGACCTTTCTCGGAGAAATTGTAGGTGATATCATAGAATGTACTGTCTTTCATAGATGACGGGATTCTACAAGTGAGTTCATCGGGCATGTTATACACGATGTTCTCTTCTTCCCTTTGGAGCACTAATGGCTGAGAGTCGCCGATATCATTTCCTCTAAAAACGCCCCCTTCTTCTGAGAGCAAAATAGCTTGCACAGGATCTATGCTCGGTGTTTTTTCAGAGCAGGAACAAAGCATGAGAAGGATTAGAAAGATGCGATACATGACGAAAGATGAAACTCAAAGATACGAAGTAGAGGTGGTTTTCGAATCTTCGCAGACCAATAACATGTTTAAGTTCCAGAAGTTTAGGGCAATGCACTAACAGTCTTGAATTGGAGGCTGTTTAGGAAGCTTCTCAGAGAATGGGTTTGGGAGGGGTTTTCGGAGGGGTATTTGTCCGTGGGACCCGCCCGCCCCCGCCCAGCCATCCAAGCGAAGCAAAGCTACAGAATCCAACCTTTCCTCGGTCAAAACCAGAACCCTAAAACAGGGAGAACTTTGTAAGTGTTGCGGATTGTTTTGTTGGCGAATAATTTCGTGAGAGGAGCTTCTCAGAGAATGGGTTTGGGAGGGATTTTCAGAGGGATATTTGTCCGTGGGACCCGCCCGCCCCCGCCCAGCCATCCAAGCGAAGCAAAGCTACAGAACCCAACCTTTCCTTGGTCAAAACCAGAACCCTAAAACAGGGAGAACTTTGTAAGTGTTGCGGATTGTTTTGTTGGCGAATAATTTCGTGAGAGGAGCTTCTAAGAGAATGGGTTTGGGAGGGATTTTCGGAGGGGTATTTGTCCGTGGGACCCGCCCGCCCCCGCCCAGCCATCCAAGCGAAGCAAAGCTACAGAACCCAACCTTTCCTTGGTCAAAACCAGAACCCTAAAACAGGGAGAACTTTGTAAGTGTTGCGGATTGTTTTGTTGGCGAATAATTTCGTGAGAGGAGCTTCTCAGAGAATGGGTTTGGGAGGGATTTTCGGAGGGATATTTGT